>Ga0129316_1000186_pt1 | contig 42822 bp, 49 predicted proteins | sample Cm1ome_2_FD_94429 | JGI IMG/M metagenome (GOLD analysis project Ga0129316, IMG submission 94429) | Eastern black-and-white colobus group fecal microbial communities from Wisconsin, USA - Cm1022B metagenome | ecosystem: Host-associated > Mammals > Digestive system > Large intestine > Fecal...
AAAAACTGCGAACTTTCTCATATTCACGGTGACGAAGCCGATTTTACATATGCGAAATTCACGGACTGTGATTTGCGACAAACATTAACTATGCATGCGAATTATACAGGAGCTACATTTGATCATTGCAATGTAGAGCGAATGCTCTTGGAAGGATGTTGCCTTGCACGAACCGATTGGATCGAAACCGATAACAATGTAGCTGACACTTACCGTGCTGTGTATTCGGTTGAAGAATACAACAGCGAAATTAAAACTGATGATATTAACATGGAGTGAGGTGGATGACTGATGACAACAAATAAAAAGATACAGGAATTCAACGAAGCCAACCGCCCATTCTACATCGTAGATCATGACAACGGCGAATACAGTCTCTGTCTTGCCTTCTCCTTTTTGAGAGGTGAACTTGAGGATTATGGTCAGGAAGCATTTAATACGTATGCGCGAGAAATCGGAGAGCCTGTAAAGGATGGGCGCGGTTTCTATACACATGGTAATGGTTATGAGTGGGAAGCAGCGTTTAGAAAAGCATTCGAAAACGATCCTAATATCAGTAAAATCAAATATGACTGTGAAGCCGGCGGCTTCTTCTGTTACAGTAAAAATCTTGATGTGCTGATGGATTTTGGAACACGCTTCAAATCCTTGGTTGAAGATACCGAGAAGTTCACAAAGGTGGTGTCAGAAGGTATTAAGGCTCAGGAAAAAGCACGACAGGAGTTTGAGAAAATTGAATACAAAATCAAAGGTCGGCTCCTATCGCATGCTGAATCCAACTTCCATATTCGCACAATGCAGGGTGACATCCATCTGACTCCCGGGGACATCAAAGATATTATGGAAGGCAGCGTTGAAAGAATCAAGGTGGGTAAAACTACAATACCGATCAATGATTTTCTAATGCAAGATGCTTACCGAATACAGCCGGATATTTTTAATCCCAATACTTATCAGCTTATCACTAACGATGCCTTGGAATATCAAGAGCAACAGGGTGACGAAGAACAAGTAGTGATGGGTACTATGCAAATGTAATAGGAGTGATGAAAAATGAAAAAGACAGCAATTACAATTTCCTTTGATGAGGAAAAACTCTCTGCTTTAAAAATGTACTTAGAGCAGAAAAACATGAATGTTGAAGATGAACTTGAAAAAGCAATTGACATTCTCTACACAAAAAATGTTCCTTCCGGTGTTCGAGATTTTATTGATATGAAATCCGGTTCACAGAAAGTTGTATCAGCTCCCAAGCAAAGAAAACAAAGAATTTCTTCTGCTGTCGGCGCAAACGCGCCGGAGCCTGTGATTCACAACGAAGAAATGGAAGGATAATTCCGTCCCAACGGTAATGGGCAGGTTCCGTTGCCGTTGGGACACCTTATAATCAGAGCGTGGAACAGGGCGAATTGTCGCCCTGTTTCGCCCTGTGTGCCACGAAACAACCTCGCCTCGAGAAAGGATACCCTGGCAAAGAAAAGTGGCAAGAAAAGCCCTTGTGAGAGGCACGAAGGACAGCGAAAATCGGCGGGTTCGCCCGTCCGATTTTAGTTGCAGGAATAAGCAAGGGTGTCGTGAACGCCTCCCTTGCGGTTCACAACGGACGGCAATGCCGACCGTTCAAGGGTTTTTCGAGGTTTTACCGAGGATGTCGTAAAAGGCCAGTTTTGCGAAATAGGATGGCGTAATTCCAAAAAAGCAAGACTGTGCAAGGGTTTTCAAGGATTGCCTACGTGATTTTACAACAAAAAGAAAGGGTGTGATAGATTGTCCGACTTTGAACAGAAAAATAAATATATGTTATACGCTCGACCGGAAACGATTGCGAAAGCTGAGGCTATGTATAAAATGGAAGGCTCAAAAAGTCGCTCTGAATTTATAGAACACGCTATTAATTTTTATAGCGGTTACATCAACGCAAATAATTCTCTTGATTATTTCCCCGAGGTGATTGTATCTTCCGTTCAAGGAACACTCGGAATGTTTGAAAATAGAATATCCTCTTTGCTATTTAAGAATGCAGTCGAGCTTGCAATGATGATGCACATTACGGCAGCGAACTTCCGAATTGATCAGGACACGCTTTCAAGACTGCGTGGAAAATGTGTCAACGATGTCAAAAGACTAAACGGAAGAATTGATTTCGAGGATGCTGTTAAGTATCAGAAGGGCGATGACTAATGGCAAGATTTATTTTGAAATGGCGTTATATCAAATCCGGTTCGGCAAAACATAGTACCAACCTTGTGAAATATATCGCTACCCGTGAAGGTGTGGAACGCTGTGACGAATCTTGGAAACACCAACCTGCCACAGTAGAACAGCAGCGACTCATCAAAGAATTGGTTGCAGACTTTCCCGATTCGGTTCAGAGTTTTGAATTTCAGGATTACGAATTGACTCCTACAAAACAAACTGCATCGGAGTTTATTAGTCGCACCATTGAAGACAATGTTGATCTCATTGGCAAAAAGGAAAACTATGTTGGTTACATTGCAAAACGTCCTCGGGTAGAAAAGCAAGGTTCACATGGACTCTTTACGCAAGGCGATGGCGAAATCAATCTCAACGAAGTTGCGAAAACTGTCGCTGAACACGAAGGCGCGGTATGGACAACCATTATGTCTCTTCGCAGAGAAGACGCTGAAAGATTGAATTTCAACAATGCAAAAGCATGGAGAAATTTACTTTCAGATCAGTCAGCGAAACTGGCAAAAGCGATGGGAATACCACTAACCGATCTAAGATGGTATGCTGCCTTTCACAACGAAGGAAATCATCCGCATATACATTTAGTTTCATATTCTGTTGGCAAAGAACCATATATGACTGAGCAGGGACTGCACAACTTCAAAGCAGCCTTTGCTCGGGAAATTTTTCGCCAAGATAATATCCAAATCTATCAAGAGCAAACCGCATACCGAGATACTCTGCGAAGCTATAGCAGAGATAAAATGTCGGATATTGTTCAGCAAATTAATAACGGAACATACGATAACGAAACGATCAAACTTATGCTTCGTAATTTAGTTGATGAGCTGGATAAGTACAATGGGAAAATGGTTTATGGTTATATGCCGAAGAAAGCAAAAAATCTTGTAGATGGTATCGTAGACGAACTGGCAAGGGATGAACGCATCGCAGAACTCTATAGCTTATGGTACGAACAAAGAGAGAATATAGTGCGTACCTATCAAGACACGATGCCAAAACGCATACCGCTATCGCAGAACAAAGAGTTCAAAACTATTAAAAACGCTGTCATCCAAGAAGCACTAAATATTCTGCATAACCGAATCACTTTTGAAGATGAAACCTTTGAACAGGAAGACCGCGCTACAGATGAAGAACCCGAGGTGAAGACATACAAAAATCCATGGACTGATCCCGAAGATATGCGTTGTCAGTATATTATGGGAAAGAAATATCTGAACGAAGAATCAGAAGATTTTGATCCCGAGGAAGCAATTCGTTGGTTTGAGAAGTCAGCCACGCAAGGTTTTGATATTGCAATGTATAAGCTCGGAAAACTATATCTTCAAGGCGAATATGTTGATAAAGATGTGAACCGCGCACTGTATTGGTTGTACAAGGCAGATGAAGCGAACAATCAATACGCACAATACCTGCTCGGCAAGATTTATCTCAACGGTTCAGATGCACCTTTGAACTACAAAGTAGCGGAAGAAATGTTTAGTAAAGCATCTGTACAGGGTAGCTCCTACGCAAAATATTCTTTGGCAAAAATGCATCTGAAAGGACAAACATCCTTCAGTAGCATTGCGATTGCAGTTCAACTTCTCACAGAAGCAGCAGAACAAGGAAACCAATGGGCAGAATATCAACTTGGAAAGATGTATCTGTATGGTCAGGGCGTGGATAAAAATTATGAATTAGCGGTAAGACTTCTGACATCGTCTGCGAATAGAGGAAACGAATATGCTGAACGCTTGTTGGAAAACTATCACGCACACACCCCATCCAGTTCTCCCACTATTCTTGCCTCACTACGTCTGCTTGCGCGATTGTCACAGATCATTCGTGATGATGCTGATAAAAGAGATAAATCCGGTCGTGCAATTGATCGAAAACTTGCACGAAAGATTGAGCAGAAAAAAGAAGCTCATGGACAGAAAATGGGCTAATTATATTGGAAGGAGTTTCTATGTCAAACTATATTCATTATACACAGGAACAAAAAGACAGAGCGCGGACAACCGATCTTGTAGATTTACTTCAAAGACAAGGTGAACACCTCAAACGATCAGGTGCAGAATATCAATGGCGAGATGGATCTAACAAGGTCACCATCCGTGGCAATCTGTGGTATCATCAATACGATCAAGTAGGTGGCGATGCGATAGATTTCGTTCGTAGGTTCTATAACAAGGACTATCCCGAAGCAATGGAGTATCTCTTGAACGGTTATGGCGGCACCCTAACGGCAGCTCCACCGCTCAAGAAGGAAATCAAGAACTTCGAAATGCCTCTGCGAAATGATAATATGCGTAGAGTGTATGCGTATCTGTTGCATCAACGAGGACTCAGCCGTGATGTGGTATATGCCTTCGCTCATAAAAATATGATTTACGAATCATTGCCACATCACAATGCGGTCTTCGTAGGTTTCGATATGGATGGAGTCCCTCGCCACGCACATAAACGTGGAACAGGTTCGCAAAGCACCTACAAAGGAAATGCAGAAGGATGCGTTCCCGAATACAGCTTTCATTGGAACGGAACAAGCGATAAGATATTTCTATTCGAAGCCCCAATTGATATGCTATCCTATATTTCGTTGAATCCATATCAATGGAAAAAGAATACCTATGCTGCATCCTGTTCTGTTGCAGACCGTGTCTTATTTCAATGTCTAAAAGACAATCCGAACATCAAAGAGGTGTATCTCTGTTTGGATAATGATGAAGCCGGACAGATTGCAGCGAAGCGTATATCAGACAAATTATTCGTACAAGGATACAAAACCGAAATCCTCACTCCGATCAATAAAGATTGGAATGAGGATTTAATTATTTCTCAAAAGGAAGGTGAGCAGCAATGGACAACACAATTATCTTAATTTTGATAGCCACAGGCATGTTTGCGATCATCGGTGGCATAACTGTCTTTTCCCACATCTATAACCTCAATGAAATTAAGAGCAAGACGGTCGGTGACGGTCAGCATGGTACGGCTCGCTTTGCTAATCGAGGTGAGTTGCGCAAGACATACAAGTATGTTCCGTATGAGCCGAAGGTGTGGCGAAAGCAAGCCAAGAAAGGCAAGCTGAAATTGCCGCAGGGAGTCATCTTGGGTGTCAAGAAAAAGAAGGGCGTGGACTATGCAATGGTCGATGATGACGATGTGCATACGCTTATGATCGGTGCTGCAGGTTGCGGTAAGACAGCATTCTGGCTTTATCCAAACTTGGAATACGCCTGCGCAGCCGGAATGTCATTCCTCACAACGGATACCAAAGGTGATCTGTATCGTAACTACGGCAATATCGCAAAGCAATACTATGGTTATGATGTGGCGATCATTGACTTACGAAATCCCACCAAGTCTGATGGCAACAACCTGCTCCACCTCGTAAACAAATACATGGATGAGTACAAAGAGCATCCCGAAAACATTGCCCTAAAAGCAAAGGCAGAAAAGTATGCCAAGATCATCGGTAAGACTTTGATATTCAGCGATGGCGATGCAGCCTCTTACGGACAAAACGCATTTTTCTATGATGCAGCCGAGGGGCTGATCACATCCGTTATCCTTCTGATCGCAGAGTTCGCTCCACCCGAGCAAAGACATATCGTGTCGGTCTTCAAGCTGATCCAAGACCTGCTTGCACCAAGTGGAATCAAGGGCAAGAATCAGTTCCAGTTACTCATGGAGAAGCTACCTCCCGATCATAAGACAAGATGGTTCGCCGGTGCAGCTCTGAATACAAGTGAACAAGCAATGGCTTCCATCATGTCAACTGCAATGTCTCGACTCAATGCGTTCCTCGATTCGGAGTTGGAGCAAATCCTGTGCTTTGATACTGCTATCGATGCGGAGAAGTTCTGCTCCAGTAAGTGTGCTATCTTTATTGTGCTTCCCGAGGAAAACCCTGCGACATACTTCATGGTATCCCTTCTTCTGCAACAGTTATATCGTGAGATACTGACGGTTGCCGATGAGCAAGGTGGCGCCTTGAAAGACCGTGTCATGTTCTATATGGATGAGTTTGGCACGCTACCGGCGATTAGTTCTGCGGAAATGATGTACTCTGCTTCTCGTTCCCGAAAGCTGTCGCTTGTCAGCATTATTCAGTCCTACAAGCAGCTTGAAAAGAATTACGGAAGCGAAGGCGCGGATATCATCAAGGATAACTGTCAGGTTACTATCGCAGGTGGCTTTGCCCCCACCTCCGGCACGGCCGATGAAATCTCACGTTCGCTTGGCTCAAGGACTGTTATGACAGGTTCTGTTTCAAGAAGCAAGAACGATCCTTCGCAGAGCTTGCAAATGACAGAAAGGCCGCTAATGACTGCTGATGAACTGAAATCTATGAAGAAAGGTAATTTCATAGTTATGAAAACCGGTACACATCCGTTTATATCTAAACTGAAACTCTTCTTCAAATGGGGCATTGATTTCGATACCGAAAAATATACGGTAGAAGATAAGGGAACGCGCAAGGTGCATTATACGAACAAGGATGTAATTGAAGAAGCAATCCTCGACACCTTCCCCAATATGTATGCACCGCCGACTGGCACTTCGAAGCGCGGTACGGTTGGTGGACAGGTTTTATCGCAGAGTGACGAAGCCATGTACCACGAACCAAACCACAAGCTTAAGACTTGATAAGGGGGGTGAGAAAGTGTCTTACTACAGAAAGCTGTATTCTTGTGGTGAACTTCCTTCAAGAGCCAAGCTTGTCTATATTTATCTTTACGACCGTTGCGATAAAGAAAAGAAAGCATGGCCAAGCGTAAAGACTATGGCAAAGGAACTCTCTATATCGGATAAAACTGTACGCAGGGCGATAAAGGATTTAGAAAAAGCCGGTCTTGTTCGCAAAGAGTATAAGAAGCGGAAGAACGGTTCGTTTACAAGCAATCGCTATTATTTAGCGTAAAAAATAATCCTACTTTCACCAAGGGGGTAGTCTGCCCTTTTGGTGTCAGTAGGACGGTGTCAAGATGGTAGGCCAAAGAAGTACCCACTTTAAGAGATATAACAGCAGAAGAATAAAAGACAACGGTGGTCAAAACTGCCGTTGTCTCTCCTTGTTCATCTGTGCTTCTTGTTAAGCTCCACCAAGACCTTGTTTAGAAGTGACTGCTGATTTTCAGTAAGTCCCGGATAATTAACGGTCGAACCTTTGAATTCGTAGATCAGAGAATGTATTATTTCTTTCTGCTCGTCAGTAAGTCCTTCGACTGAAACCATCTCCTCCTTGTCGATACCAACAAGGTAATCAAGGGACACATTAAAAAAGACTGCAATATCGGTTAGTACCTCTAATGGTGGAATACGCATATTATTTTCGTAAGCGCAAATAACTGACTTGCTACGGTTAAGTTTCTTCCCTAAAGCTTCTTGGGATAAGTTTCTGCTTGTGCGAAGCTGTTGTAAGCGCATACCAAAGTCAAACATAGCAACACACCTCCGATGTTTCGTATTAGTAATATTCTAATACGCTTGCGTTTCGGGAGAGTAAACGATATAATATTAGTGTTCTGAAATAGTAAACATTTATACTTTTGGCGTTTTCATTTTCGGAACAAATTTATTGCGTGTCATGGTAAAGTCCGGTTTTTGGGACATATAAGCATGTAGAATATAGTTGAGCAATGAATCTACAACTGCCGGAAGGAGATTTTACATGAGGAAATACGCAATGAAGCTGCTACATAGGTTTCGGCATTGGCTTGAAAAGGACAAGCATTGTCGGCATTGTTGCTTAACCTGTGAATACTTTGAAATGTGTAACAACGAATGAATTGGGAGGTTCAAATGAAACTGATTTTTTGTATTGATGAGAAGAAGGGCATGATGTTCTTTGGAAAAAGGCAGAGCCAAGATAGCGTTTTGCGAGAGTGGATCATTTCGCATACCGCTGGAAGCAAGTTGTGGATGAGCAGCTATTCGGCAAAGCAATTCAAGGAACTTGAAGGTTATATCGTTGATGATGATTACGTTTCGAAAGCAACGGTTGGCGATTACTGTTTTATCGAAGATAAGGGATACGCGCTTGAAAATGTAAGTGAAATCATTCTTTGCCATTGGAATCGCAGATATCAGGCAGATAAGGTATTTGATGTAGACCTTAAAGCAAACAGCTTTAAGAAAGCGGATAGCCTTGATATAAAAGGTTCTTCTCATGACAAGATTACCATTGAAACTTACAAGAAGGTGTAATAATGAAATTATTGAATAAATCGCTTGCGCTCATTCTTTCTGTTGTAATGCTGTTTTCGCTTGTCGGATGCAGTCTGGACGGTTCGAATTACACAAATAGTTCAAGTGGATATCAAACCGAATCCTCAAGTTTGCTTGAAGAAAGTGGCAGCAAGACTGAACAACCCTCAACGGATCAAACAGAAATACCAAGCACAACAACCAACAGCAGTTACCAAACGGAATCGCCGACAACGACATCAAAGTCAACAGAGAATCCTAACAATAACACGGGAGTCGGAACTGGATCAGCATCCGCTGTTAATCCTTCCTCGCTTCCTGCTTACAGCGGAACAGCTTATACCATCGTCAATGGCAATCAGCCAAACTTTAGTGCTTCGGAGTTGACCACCAAGGGCTATGAGAAATACTCAAGCCTTGACAGCCGTGGAAGATGTGGTGCTGCTCTTGCTTCTTGTGGCAAAGAGATAATGCCAGGCGCAAATGAGGAACGTGGGAGCATCAGCAGTATAAAACCATCAGGTTGGGTACAAGCGAAATATAGCGGTATCTCCGGCGGTTATCTCTGGAATCGGTGTCATCTCATTGGCTGGCAACTCTCGGCTGAAAATGCCAACAAGCAGAATCTAATTACCGGCACTCGCTATATGAACATCAACGGTATGCTCCCATTTGAAAACATGGTGGCAGACTACATAAGAGAAACCGGAAACCATGTAGCGTACAGAATCACCCCAATTTTTGAAGGTAGCAACCTTGTCTGTAGCGGAGTACAGATGGAAGCATACTCGATAGAGGATGAGGGTGACGGTATTTGCTTTAATATTTACTGCTATAATGTTCAGCCAGGAATTACAATAAACTATGCGACCGGCGAAAGTTCAGGACCGAGCAGCGAAACCACCGAAACACCAAGCACATCAACAGAGCATAACGGTGACAACGACAACCAAGCATCAAGTGGAGCAATGGTTTGGATACCGAAGTCGGGAAAGAAATATCATAGTCATTCGGGATGCAGTAATATGAGCAATCCTTCACAGGTAACAAAAGAGGAAGCGGAAGACCGAGGATACACTCCTTGCAAAAAGTGTTGGTAACAAGTGAAAGAGCATGGGAAGATGTCCTTTCTCATGCTCTTTTTTCATAGATTAAAAGATTGTCCAATTTCACTTTGAAACAACCACAGAAAAGTGAACATAAAAAATATTTCAACTTTTTTGTGAAAACCTCTTGACAAGATAAAATCATGGTGCTATAATGAAGCCACGGTGAGAGGAACATAAAAAATATTTCACCGAAAATTAAAAATGTTAAAGAAAAGTCATTGATTTTTATGTCGAGAGGTGTTATAATATGAACATGTACGAAGTTTGTGCCAAATGTGGACATGTCGGCAGAGATTACTATGTCGAGAAAACATTCGCAGTCAAAGCGGAGAGTGCTAAGGAAGCAGCAGCGGCTGTTCGTTGGTTTCCGAGAGTCAAACATCATCACAAAGATGCAATCAGATTTGTAACAGAGGTTGATGTTTCTCGTTATACGGAAATCATCACAGCAAATAATGAGGATGCTTACTTCCATTGCAAGAACATTCAAGAGCAAAGAGGTTATTCCGAAATGCTGTTTCCCGAATGTCCGAAACTTGATTACGATGATTACCGCCACATCGAAACTAACAAACGAGATTATTTCTGTGGGAAGACCAAAATTAGAAACCCGAAGAAATACATGGGATTTATCAAAGAGGAAGGAAGACTTTCAGTATGCTGAACACAGTAAAGCTTAACGACAAAAGAATATCTACTATTATAGGCGGTCAGATAATGACAAGGCTGACCGCTAAAGAGGAAAGTGGCGATCCTGTAGTAGAAGAAAGAAGGATCATCATTCCCAAATGCATATTGAGTGACGGTACAATCGATGTAAACGAACTTCCCGTTGAAAAGCTCAAAGCAACGGCCGATGAAAAGAAAATCACAAAGGTCGGCGACATAGTTATTAAACTTTCAACTCCTTATGATTCGGCAATCGTAACAGAGGAAGCAGCCGGATGTCTTGTGCCTTCCTTCTGTGCTATCATAAGATGCAATGAGATAAACAAAGAGTATCTGCAAGCGTTCCTATCAACCACTGGATGCAAGAACCAGTTAAAGAACCAAGTAGCCGGTGCTGTTATGACGATCTTGTCTGTCGGCAAGCTTGGCAATGTTGACGTCCCCGATGCGGATGAAGCAACGCAAAGAAAAATTGGACAAGGATACATCCAAACCCAGGAAAAGATTGCAGCCCTCAAGCGTATCGTTGAACTCGAAGCCAAGCGCAACGATATCATCTTCAAGGAATTGGTGAAATAACTATGGATACTACGACTTTATACGAAAGATGCAATAAGATGATTTGGGATATCGCAAACACTTTAAAAGGTGTTGTGTATGCCAAGAACATGACATTCAGTGTGGTTCGCTTGCTCTTCCTCAAGTATGTTACGGACAATTGTCTTAAAGCGGATAACAGCGACAAGATGATGAACTATGTAAGGGTTCAGAGAATGTTTGCTGCAAGAGATAACGAAGGCGGTCAAGCCGCCGTGTATCCTGTATTACGGATGCTTGATGAAACCTATGGACTTGATAATGTGCTTACATCTGCACTCAACGAGTATGCAAAGGATCTGTTCGGAACGGATGATAGCTGGGGCAGAAAGAATAGCACAATGACTCATCACAAAGCAGTCATGGGTGCAGTCGCCGAATTGAACCTTGAAGAAGAACCCGAAAGTAATGTCCTTGGCAAAACAATGGTTGAATGTCTATCCTCTACGCTTGATGTGATGGCTCGAGATGTGGTTTCTGCCGGAGAAACTGTAACACCTGCCACACTCTCTGCCCTTGCTGCTAAACTTGTAAGGGTTGAAGATGGCGAAACTTATGCCGACTTTGTATCAGGTGCAGGTCTGTCAACGCTTCGAGTAGTGGGTGAAACAAAAGCCAACATTATCAATTCGGAAATCAATTCCGAATGTGCTGCTGTCGCCGCCATGCTTTACATTATGGCCGGTTTTGAAAACATCTCCATCACCGTAGAAAATTCCCTCGCAAAATATGAGGATGAGCATGCGGTTGCAGATAAGATGTTTATTGATGCTCCCCTTAACGTCAGAAAGATCATTGAGGATAAGAATTTAAGTTCCTCTTACCTTGCCGTTGAGAAAGCAGTCAACATGCTAAAAGAGAACGGAACTGCGGTTGTGGTTGTCCCTGGATCAACGCTGTTCGGCATGAACAAACCGCAGGTCGAGCAGAGAAAGAACATTCTCAACAATAAATGGCTAAAAGCGGTTATAGCCCTTCCTCCTTGCTTCTATGGCGCAGGTGTTGGCGTAAACCTTCTGATTATCTCTAAAACTGAAAACGAAAACGTTCTCTTCGTAAATGCAGTAACGAACAATATCTTCACCTTCTCCGTTAAGGAAAAGAGAACGAACACATTGACCGAAGAAGGAATTGCAAAAATCGCAGAGATCATCGAAAACGGCGAAGTCATCAACGGAATATCCAGGTTCTGCTCGATTGAAGATATCGCCAACATGAATTACGATCTAACCCCTGCAAGATATGTTAACGAAATTATTGTAGACGAAGCAGAAGAAGCAATAACACTCAAAGATATTGATGCAGAGCTTGCCGAGCTGTATAAGAAACTCGGGCTTTGATGAAGGAGAAAATAGATTATGGCAATTGCAGAAATTCAGAAACAAACCACCGCAAATGTTCAGGAAAAGGCAAACCTCATTTGGGAAATTGCAACCCACTTGGTAGGCCTCTATAAGCCCCATGAGTATGGCAAAGTCATTCTTCCGATGACCGTGCTGAAAAGATTTGATGATGCACTGGCACCCGCAAAGCAAAAGGTGCTTGAAGAAAATAAGAAGCTGAAAGAGATTGGTTTTGACGGAAAAGTTCGCGAAGGTGCGCTTTACAGAGCATCCGGTTATCCCTTCTACAATACAAGCGAGTTCGACTTTTCTCGTCTGCTTGCAGAACCCGACCATATTGCGGAAAACTTTGACGATTACCTCAAAGGCTTTTCTGACAACATCAAAGACATTATCGAAAACTTCGAGTTTGCCGATCAGATCAAGAAGATGGTATCCGGCAATGTCCTCTACGTGGTGATTCAGGAGTTCAACTCCAAGAAGGGTGATATGTCCCCCGATAAGATCACCTCTGCTGATATGGGTTATGTTTTCGAAGAACTGATCCGTAAGTTCTCCGAGAGTTATAACGAGGAAGCCGGAGCGCACTTCACAAGCCGCGATATTATTTATCTTATGACCGAGCTTCTCATCGCTCCCGAAAGAGATGAAATCGAAAGAAACGGTTGCTACAAGACTGCCTATGATATGACGATGGGAACATCGCAGATGCTTGGCTGTTTGACTGAGCGCATTAAGGATATCAACGCCGAAGCTGATCTTACTTGCTACGGCCAGGAGTTCAATCCCGAAACATACGCTATCGCAAAAGCCGATATGCTCATTAAGGGCGGTAATGCTAACAACATGAAATATGGCGATACTCTGTCCGAAGATGCTTACTACGGATACGAGTTTGACTATATTATCAGTAACCCTCCCTTCGGTATTGACTGGAAGCGTGAGAAAGATGCTGTAGAAAAAGAACACTCAAAGCAAGGTTATGAAGGAAGATTCGGCCCCGGACTGCCTTCTATTTCCGATGGACAGATGCTCTTTATGCTGAACGGTGTGAAGAAACTGAAAGACGGAGTCGGCAGAATGGCAATCATTCAGAATGGTTCTTCTCTCTTCACCGGTGATGCCGGTAGCGGCCCCTCCGAAATTCGTAAGTATCTCATTGACGGCGATATGGTTGAAGCCATTATTCAGTTGCCCACAGACTTGTTCTACAACACCGGTATATCCACTTACATTTGGGTAGTATCCAAGAACAAAGACGAAAAACGCCTTGGCAGAGTACAGCTCATCGATGCAAGTAATTGCTATGTAAAGCGCCGTAAAAACATCGGTAACAAGCGCGTAGACTTGGACGATGATTGCATCCGCCTCATTATGCAAGCATACAACAATCCCGATGTAGATAACATCTATACTGACAGACAGCTCGTGGTCGAAAGCAAGTCTTTTGAAAATGACTACTTCGGTTACACCAAGGTAACCGTTGAAACTGCATTGGCTGACGAGAATGGTAAGCCTATTCTCAAAAAGGGCAAGTATCAGCCCGTAAAGGGCGCATCCGACACCGAGATCATTCCTCTTATGGAAGATATCGATGCTTATATGGAGAAGAATGTATTGCCCTATAATCCGCTTGCGTACATAGACCACGCAAAGGATAAGGTAGGTTATGAAGTGCCTTTTACTCGCCTGTTCTATAAGTTTGTAGCTCCTGCTGCATCTTCTGAAATCTTCGAGGAAATCAAAGAGTTAGAAGCAAAAGAAACAATTCTTATGAAGGAGTTGTTTGGACATGAATAAAGATATTCCTTACGTTGAATCATTACCTTCTCATTGGTCGGTGATCCAAAACAGATTTTTATTTCGCTATGACGGTAAGAAAGTGGGAGAAGATTTTTCAAAATATCAATTATTGTCTCTTACTACATCTGGAGTCAAAGAGCGCGATATAAACGCAAGTGGCGGAAAAGTCCCTGCCTCATATGATAACTACCAAACAGTTCGAAAAGGGCAAATGGTGTTTTGCCTGTTTGATTTGGATTGTTCTGCCGTATTTTCAGGCATTTCAAATTATGATGGAATGATAACTTCGGCATATGATGTTTTTTCAAGTACAGGCAGAATGGATAACGCCTTTGCTAATTATTGGTTTAAATTTGTATTCTCCAATCGCTATTACAAGATGTTCTCAAAAAGCATCCGATATACGATAACAGGAGATATGTTTCGCTCACTGAAAACCCCAGTTCCTCCGCACGATGAGCAAAAGAAAATAAGTGCTTATCTGTTCGAGAAAGAACACAAAATCGATGATCTTATTTCCAATGTCCAAGCACAGATTGATAAACTGAAAGAATACAAGCAGAGCATAATTACTGAGGTTGTAACCAAAGGACTCGATCCTACTGTTCCCATGAAGGATAGTGGAATTCGATGGCTTGGTCAAATCCCCGAGCCTTGGGATATTGTAAAGATCATTCGAATAGCGGATAAAACACACCCCTATGCTATTGGTGATGGAGATCACGGCTTAATTAAGCCTGACAATTATCAAGACCAAGGCATACCATACATTCGTGTTCAGAATCTTGGGTGGGCTTCTGAATTAGACACCACCAATATAGTTTATATTTCTGATGAAACGAATGAACGAATAAAAAATAGCACCTTGCGACCTAATGATGTTTTGTTTGCTAAAACAGGAGCGACTATTGGCAAAACCGCAATTGTCCCTTCATCGATACCCATTGCAAACACAACCTCGCACGTTGGAAAGATAACTGTCAGTCCAAAATACGATCCTCGTTACATTTTCTATGTGCTGAGTTCCGCTATGGGATACCGACAATTCTGGGAATATGCTTCTTCTAAAACTACTCGCCCAGAGTTAGCAATTGATGAAATAAAGCAAGTATATATTACTTTGCCACGCTCAAAAGAGGAACAAGCTGAAATAGTGGCTTTTTTGGACAAAAAATGTCTCGTAGCAGATGAATTAATTCAACTAAAGCAGAAAAAGGTTGATAAACTGAACGAATACAAGAAATCCCTCATCTATGAGTATGTTACCGGAAAGAAGGAAGTGGTTCAATGAACTTATTAGAGAAAATTGCAGACACGCTTCTTTCCAAGCATTGGATCATTACGTTGGTGTCATTCGTGGTAAGCGTTGTCGTTTCCATCTTCGTACCTGCGGAGCTATATGATAAACTTCCATTTGATTCAAAAGTGAATGTCATCATTGGCTTTGTGGCTATAGCGATAGTGGTCTTCCTTGTTTTGTACTTTTTCACATGGTGCATTGGTAAGAGATTTTCAAGCCGTAAGTGGGATAGCGAATATCAGGCTATGAAAAAAGAAGAAGCAGAAGAAAGCATTGAAGAATGGCGATGCTTCTTTGATAAAATCACCGATGAAGAATATTCCATCATAATGTTCTTTATGAAGACTGAAAACAAAAGACCATATAAAACATGGGGACACAGGTTGGGATACAGCTATAGCGAGTCTATCTTCGGGTACAGTATGGAAGATCAATTGTTTTACAAAACGAAATCCTATGAAAAATCGCCACCTTATACAGTGCATTATGCAAACGAGAAAAAGCCTCGCAGGGTAACAAGCAATGGCGAAGCTACTGTCTATACGCTTAAAGATAATGTGTATAGGACGTTCAAAGAGATTATTAGGCTGAAGGGCTCATTATCTCATCATCCACGAAAAATTTATAAACTGGACTACGGTAACGGTTCTGATTTGCCGGAGTTTCAGGAATCAAAATTCAATCAGGACAATGATTAAATCTGAAAGGAAAACTACCGTTGAGAGAAATATTTAGTTTCATCTTTGATAAATTCACAGACCCCTTGACTCTTCCCATTGAGCCGCTTTACGAGTGGATCATATTGGGCGTTATTGGGTTAATTGCTTATGCTGCTTCGTTTCGCATTGTCGGCGATATGTATGATAGCGGAAGCATCAGCGGTAGTTTTCTTGGAAGTCTATTCCATTGGATCATTCGCCTTTTGATTTTCGTTCCGGTTTGGTTCGTTGTCTATTGGGTGATTATCATCGGCCAATGGATTATAGCAAATTGGGTTTTAGCACTCTGTATTTTAGGCGGCTTGATTGTCGTTATAGCTGCCGTAATTGGAATATTCCACTACTTAAACGGCAGAAAAGCATAAAGGAAAATTTGAAGTAAAGCAAACGGAAGGAGGGTTCATATGAACATCGAACCCGGAAGAATAATTAACGATTTCATTGAGCCGAATAAAAGGCAGTATGCCATCCCTGTATATCAAAGAAACTATGAGTGGTCAAAGGAGCAATGCGTAAAGCTCTTTGCCGACATTGTTCAGGCGTACAAAAAGGATAAAACGCACTTCTGCGGTTCGGTTGTGTATGCCCTCTTGAAAGAAGAACACAACATCTATCACTATGTCATTATTGACGGACAGCAGCGCCTCACCACCATCTACTTGATGATGAAGGCAATGCTGGACAACGCCAAGACAGATGCAGAAAAAGAAACCCTCACCGATGCTCTATTCAACAGAGATAAATTTGACAAATACGGCATTGATACTGCAAGCAAGCTGAAGTTAAAGCCCATCAAGAGCGACAATCAGCAGCTTGCTCTCCTCATGGATAACAAGCTCGATGAGGTAGATAAGAGTACCGGCATTTGGAAGAACTACGAACTGTTCTGTGAATTGGTGAAGCAGTATCAGGAAGAAGGTCTCACCGTCAAGGAAATGTACAACGGTGTGGCAAAGCTCATCTGTGCAAGAATCAAGCTCGATTCGGATGACAACGCACAGGAGATCTTCGAGCGTATCAACTCGACCGGTGTTCCTCTGAGCCTTGCCGATAAGATCAGAAACTTCGTGTTGATGACCGACGCGGATCAGGAAGAACTCTACGAGAACTATTGGCTCAAGATTGAGAAACTCGTGAGAAAGGATATGATGTCCTCCTTCTTCACCGATTACCTAAATATGAAAATTGACGGCTTCGCTCGTGAAGGCGAAGCATACGATATATTCAAATCCGTTTACGACAAGAACGGATACACCAATGAGTCTATGCTGGCAGAGGTTCTGCACTATGCCGAGTTCTATCATGCATTCCTCTATGGTGATGAAAAGAAATATGGAGAGGAAGTCAACTCCCTGCTTCTCGATTTGCAGAAGCTGAAACAATCGACTGTATTCCTCTTCCTTTTCCGTGTGTTTGACGATTTCTCCGCCGGAGTAATTGATGAAGCAGAACTTGCGAAGGTTCTTCGCTTACTGCTCAATTACAGCATCCGCCGCCTTATTTGTGAAATCGGTTCAAACTCCCTGCGCGGATTGTATAAAACCCTGTATTCGAGAGTTTTCTCCAATGAGAAGAACAAGGCAAGATATTATGATTCCATTGTATCCTTCCTGTTGCAGATGACATCAAAGGATGCCTTCCCCTCCGATGAGGCATTTGTGGCAGCTCTCAAGCAGAACAATCTGTACCGCAAGAACGCTCTTTGCAAGTATCTGCTCATCGAGCTTGAAAACCAGGGCAAGGAGCATATTGAGGTAGATAACCTGTCCATTGAACATATCATGCCCCAAAACAGCAACATCTCAACAGAGTGGCAGGTTATGCTCGGTGATAATTGGGCAACCGTAAAAGACAAATATCTCCATACGCTCGGTAACCTCACATTAACCGGTTACAACAGCGAACTCGGAGATAAGCCATTCGCAGAAAAGAAAAAGAAATTGAGCGATGCACAGACAAAGATCGTTGCATTGAACTCTGATGTTATGACCTGCGATGCATGGAACGAGGATAAGATCAAAGCACGTGCAGAACGCCTTGCCGGTGAAATCTTAAAGTTGCATGCGGTTGAAATTCCGAGCGAACTGGTTTCCTTTGCCGATCCGAGATACAAAGAATATACCTGTGATACTCCCGATGATGCTACATACAAATCGCCTAACTATTTCATCCTCCAAGGCGAGAGAGTTATCTGTGACAATTTCAGCAATATGCTCCGACTTGTGATCGACAGACTGTATCTGTATGACAAATCAGTCATTGATGATATGTGTGCGAACAAGCGCAAGCTGTTTACAGGTTCACAGTTGCCCTTCTTCTCCTACGATGCAACGGAAATTAAATATCCCGATCAAGTAGCAAATTCGGGAATCTACCACAGCACCGGCTTCTCGGCTGCAACAATCATGTGGATCATTCAGGCGCTTCTCGATAAGCATGAAATTGAGAGATCCGAATTTGTTTACAGCGCACGTTCAACGAAACCTGCAGCAAAAGAAGAAACAAAGTAAATGTCGCCTCATGCACGACCAAAAATGAGGTAATAGTCAGTATAATTAAGAAAAAATCAAGAGGTGGAACTCATGGATCAATCTGAAAAGAGATTTGAACAAGATATTGAGAGCTTTCTTATAAGCGAACAAGGCGGCTACGAGCAGTTCTCGTATGTTAACGCAGACGGACATAGAGTCCATAAATACTACTATGACAGAGAGCGTGGCATCTATCTTGATGTCCTCGTTAACTTCATCAAGAAAACACAGCCCAAGCAATGGTCAAGGTATGTCAAATACTACGGAGATGATGCACCGGATAAGCTGTATCGACGTCTGGAAGACTGCATCACCGAAAACGGTCTTGTCTATGTCCTCAAGCACGGCATCAAGGATATGGGCATTGATTTGAAGCTTTGCTATTTCAAGCCCGAGTCTGATCTCAACGAAACGATGAACGAGCTGTACAGAAGCAACATCTTGGGTGTAACTCGTCAGTTCGGATATTCGACAAAGAACAACAATACCATCGATATGGTGCTTTCCATCAATGGTATTCCTGTTGTTGCGCTCGAACTCAAGAATCAGTACAAAGGACAGAATGTGGACGATGCTAAAAAGCAGTTCATGAACGACCGTGACTCAAAGGAATTCTGCTTCCGCTTCAACCACAGATTTCTCGTGTATTTTGCAGTTGATCTGTACGAAGCATATATGACCACGCAGCTCTTGGATGGCAATACTCGCTTTATGCCCTTTAACCAGGGTTCTAACGGTGCAGGTAACAAAGGCGGCAAGGGCAATCCTGTTAATCCCGAAGGTTATTCCACCTCTTACCTTTGGGAAGAAGTTCTGCAGCGTGATAGCCTTTTGAACCTCATTCACCGCTTTATTTCTCATGTGAAAGAGCGTGAAGAAGTAACAAGCGGCTCTACCACCAAGACAGTCACCAAAGAAAAGCTGATTTTCCCGAGATACCACCAGTACGATGTAGTAAACAAGATTGTTGCCGATGTTAAAGAAAAAGGCGTTGGTGAAAGCTATCTGATTGAGCATTCCGCTGGTAGCGGTAAGTCTAACTCCATCGCTTGGATTGCATACCGTCTTGCTTCTCTGCACAACGAAGACAATGAATCCATCTTCGATACCGTCATTGTTGTAACAAACAGAGTTGTGCTTGATAGCCAGTTACAAGACACCATCAACAGCTTCGATCACACGCCAGGACTTGTAGAAGCAATCGATGACAAGAAGCGTTCTCGTGGATTGGTAGATGCCATCAATGATAAGAAGCGTATCATCATTTGTACGGTTCAAAAGTTCCTGTTCGCCTACAAGGACTTCGAGAAGCTCGTTGGCAGAAAGTTCGCAGTAATCGTAGATGAAGCCCACCAGGGACAGTCCGGTGAAAGTGCGAAAACTCTCCGTAAGTCCCTGCTCGATATTGATAAAGCGATTAAGGAGTACGCAGAGGAAGAAGGAATTGATGAAGATGATGTTGACCTCTCCTCCGATCTTGTTCTTGCCATCCTCTCACAAGGCATGCATGCGAACCAATCCTTCTTTGCATTCACAGCAACTCCGGTAAAGAATACTATCGAATTATTCGGAACATACGATCCCGAACTGAAGAAGAAACGCCCGTTCCATGTATATTCCATGCGACAGGCTATCGAAGAAGAATACATACTGGACGTTCTTGCAAACTATACAACTATCAAAGAAGCCTTTAAGCTCGTTAGAGTATCTGAGGATAACCCCGAGCTGATTGAAGGCCCTGCCTTGAAAGTGCTGATTAAGTATTATAAAGAGCATGGGCATACTATCGCAGCCAAGACGGAAATGATTATGTCTAACTTCCTGCATAATGGTCGTTTCCAAATCGGTGGTAAAGGCAAGGCAATGGTTGTAGCAGACGGCAGAAAGAATGCGGTAAGATACTACTTTGCCATCAAGGAATATCTGAAACAGCACCCCAACGAAAGTAAGGGCTGTGATGTTATGGTCGCATTCTCCGGCACCGTTAATCTGGACGGTCAGGAATATACAGAAGCAGGTCTGAACACAGATGAAAACGGACAGCCCATCAACAACGACAAGAAGTTCAGAAAGGCTTTCCGCAGCGACAGATACAATATCCTGGTTGTTGCTAACAAGTATCAGACCGGTTTTGATGAGCCTCTCCTCCATTCTATGTATGTGGATAAGAAACTCAGGAAGATTAGTGCTGTTCAGACTCTTTCCCGTCTTAATAGAACTTGTAAAGGCAAAGACTCTACCTTCGTACTTGATTTTGAAAACACCGATGCGGAGATCAAGGACAGTTTCCAAACCTACTATGAAACAACGCTTCTTGAAGGAAGAACCGACTTCAACAGAGTTTACGACCTGCGTACAAAGATTACTCCGTATCTGCTGTACAACTTCGAGGATGTGGAGAAATACTATTCCTTTATGTCGAAGCATAAAGACTCCCGTCAGGATGCAACCTCTCTTGGTAAGTTAAGCGGAATCCTCAAGCCCATCATTGACAGATATTGTGAACTTGCCACAGAGGAAGATCGATACAACGCACGTATGGCAATCCGAGATTTTGTCAAGGGTTATGCCTATGTTACGCAGTTGATTCGCTTGCACGATGAAGAACTCTTCAAGGAGTACGTGTTCGCCTCCAATCTGTTGCGACTGTTACCGAAGCCCGGACATCCGAAGCCCGACATTGAAGATAAGGTTAAGTTGGAGTACACCTCTTTGAAAGAAACCTTTAACGGTGCAATCGTTCTTGAAAAGAAGGATACCGACCTTATCATTACCTACGGCAAAAAACAAGCAAAAGTGCCGAAGAAGGATACCTTACAGAACATTATCGACAAGGTTAATGAACGCTTTGACGGCGATTTTGATGAAGGCGACCGTGTAATGATCGAGAGCATTTATCAGATGTTTATGTCCGATAAAGAAGTCAAAAAGTTCAAGAAGTATGCCAAGGACACATCCGCAGAGATGTTTGTGAAATCTCTCTTCCCGGACAAGTTTATGGAGATTGCAACGCAATGCTGTCTTGACAATGCGGAAAGATACAGAAAACTCTTTGAGAACAACGACTTCTATAACAAGGTTATGGATGCAATGGCAAGAGAACTGTATAAGAGCCTAAGAAAAGACTAATTCTGCAAAATAATGTCACCAAAGTCCGTTTTATGGGACACATATGCTGTTAGAATATACGTAGTACAACGGAATTTGTCAAAGTGAAGTTAGGATGGTGAACATGAAGAAAGGGACAAAAATAACGCTATTATGCATTTTCGTGCCGATAGAGATATTCTTTTGTCTTGCAACATTCGTTGCTCTCTTCATGTTCCCTCCTGTTGGAATTGTCGGTCTGGCTGCTTCTACTTTATATCTCATAGTTATCATTTCGATATGGCAGTCTCTCAAAGGGAAAAAGCCCATTCTAAACCTATTTCGAGAAGGTACAAAAACCTGTAAAAAGTGCGGAACAACTTATGAGAAAGCGAAATCTTTTGGGTGTCCCAAGTGTGCCGAAGAAAAGAGAAAGAATCAGCCACCGTTGCCAACGCTCGAAGAAATGGAATATGCACGGCTGAAAAGGAAAGCTCGTAAAGCGGCGTTTTGGGATTTTGTCGGAGCTGTTGGTGTAATCGGTGAATTGAGCGAAATGAATGATCCTCCACCGAAGAAAAGGAGTAGTGTGCTTAACAGTACAGATTACGACTATAGCTCTCTACATTCTGAAGAAGGACACGAAACCGAGGATGGTTATTGTATGGAATGCGATATGGCAGTCGAGGATATGTTGGAATGAAAAAACTCAAGAAAAGTGATCTTATAATCTCTCTTATTTGCTACATAGTATTTGAACTCTGCATTATTGCTCTTACCGTCATCTGCTTTATGACCTGTTGGCCTGTTGGCATAGCTACCATTCTTCTCGGCACTTTTATTGCTCTGTTCATTGTTTCTACCATTCAAGAGATGAATGGAAAGAAGCCAATTATCAAACAGCAAAAGATAGATACGAGCAACGCAAAAATTCCACTCAAAAGAAATGGATTAAGCTCATTTTGGAAGGCTGTTGGTATCCTTGCTATAGTTGATGAATTGAGTGAATTGGATGAACCAATACCGCAGAAGAAAAGTAGCATATTAAACAGCACAGATTACGACAACTGTTCCCTCCACTCCGAAGAAGGACATGAAACCGAAGACGGCTATTGTATGGAATGTGATATGGCTGTCGAGGATATGTTGGAGTAAATCAAGCACTATGTGAGGTGAAACGAGAATGAAAATAAAGACAGAGCGACTTGCTATCCGAAGGACGACTCATGAGGAAACGAAACAAATCAGCACAGCAAACAACACCGGCTCTGTTGATGAATTTCTCGGTTCACTCTCCAATGAAGAAATAGCGATTATCTTTCAAAATAAGGATGCCGTTTCAGACCTGCTAACCCGTTTCAGCAATAGCATAGGAAACGGCGACACCGAAACCTATGGAGCGTGGAAGGATGAGAAACTAATTGGATTTATTTCTCTTATCAATGCTGAATCCGGTACTCCCGAGCTGCAGATAGAAATTGATCCGCAGTTTCAAGGCAAAGGTTATGGCTTTGAATTCCTTCGTGCTTTGTTGGGGCATCTGTTTGAAACAAGAAATTTTCAGTACATCAGATACACGGTGCTACCGAACAATCAGGCAAGCATTTCGTTAGTAGAAAAAATCGGTGCATCATTACAAGAGCCAAAGAGCGATGCCGAAAGATTACTAATTCGCACCTACCATATAACCAAAACATAAATTCAGGAAAGGAGTCGCCGAGGTGAATCAGAAAAGAATGATGATCCATGAGTTCGCAAAGAAATATTTTGATTTATACCGAAGCCCGAATACTACGAATTTTCAAGTAGAAGAAGGCTTCGCAGAGGAATGTTTTGCACTTGAATTCAAAATGGATAGCGGTAACTCCTTCTGCGAAAAGTACCCGAAGGCATTTAACGACTTTCAGGAGCTTGACAAAATAATCGAAGAAATCGATGATCCATACTTCCTCGGAACAGCAATATTCTCCCAATGGCGATACATAACCCATTGGTCATATTGCTCTCATCCGTTGGATAAAGAGTACAGACCTTGGTTTATAACTGCATTTGGAAGATTGGCGACAATTACTTCTGAAACTGGCACCCCTCCCTATATCTTCTATGGCAACATTAAAAAGATACGGATCAATTCCAACTGCATCGCCTACGGCATGCTTCCAAGAGAAGATCTTGAAGTAGAGCAGCATGTAACGGTTACAGAAGACGGCCGTGTGTGGATCACTCGATATGCCTTTAATCAAGACCTTAATTTTGTTGATCTCAAAAAGACCGAGCAAAAGCAGTTTAAGATCGACAAGGAAAAAGCAAAGTTCCTGTTAGATAAATTTACCAAGTATTTCAGAGATGAATACGAGATTGCATTCGCAACCGACGTTGGCAGCTTTGAAATGCATATAACGGATGATCAAGGAAAAACGGCCGTCTTCATCGGCCCCTTGATTTGTGATTTTGAGGTGGATGGATATAACCTATCTCAACTGCTCCGTGATACGCTGGATGACCAGTCTCTGTTCGTGTTTGACAATAACGAGTATGAGTGTATTGAGCGCATCACCATAGATCATGAGCATAAGAAGTCAATCGTAGCTGCAGACGGTCAGATTGTTACGTGGAATCCGACCGACCACATTGTCATTGACCGTAAGACCGAAACAATCGAGTATACATACAGAATTGGTTCGGAGTGCGATGTTACAAGGAAATACCATGTGGCTCAAGGAGTTTCAAACTTCTTGGATGAACTTGATTATCAAGACCTTTTTATCGAGTTCGAAGAAAAGGACACCGATGTTATCATTCCCGAAAACGAGGAAGCAACATATAGCGTAAAGGTGGAGTTCCTCAGAAGTCCAACAAGAGAAATAGCCGGCAGCTACGATAAGCAAGGACTTCCTGTTGACTGGCCGGAGTTCATCGAGAACCTCTACCACTTTATGTCCTTCTATGGCTTTGGCGAGATGTTTGATGAGTCCCATTACGGCAAAACCTACCGGAAGAATGGCGATTATATCTTCTTGTCGGTTCGATTTGGTGATTACGGAAAACCCTATTACTACCTCACAGAGGATAGTACTATTGAGGTTGGCAATCAGGTGGTTGTTCCTGTGGGCAACGATGGAACAGAGCGTATTGTCGAGGTTGTAAAAGTTCAGTATTTTGCACCCGAAGATGTCCCGATGCCCATTGAAAAAGTAAAAAGTATAATCGGCAAATTCACACAGCCCCAACCCAACAAGGACGGTTACAAAACAGTTTACTGTCCGATGTGCGAGAAAGAAATCAGCGAAGATGATTGCTTTGATATCCTCTACGATCCGCTAACTAAAGAAATCCCCGGCGTTATTACCGAGGATGAAATAGAAGCAAAACAAGATATTTGCGAAAGGTGTAAATACCACGATGCATAAAAAACTATCTACAGAGGAAGTTATGCGACTTAATCAAGAGAAAATCGATAAGGTGTTACTTCAAAACGGAGTCGATCCGAACAACGTCCCATCCCTGGAAGGAACAAGTGAAGAACGCAGCCGTAAGAGAACACAGGAGATCATGGCAAACAATCAAAAGCGAATCAATAAAATAATGAGGAAATACAGATAATCCTTGGATAAGAGGTGTAGGAATTGAAAAGCTATGAAGAAGCAGCTTTGGAACAATTAAAGAAACTCGAAGATGAACTTGGGATTAAAATCGATATTCAAGTAGAACCCGACATTGAATCCTTAACTGTCGAGCAGTTGGAAGAATATCTCGAAGATTTGGAATGCAGATTAAGCGATCTTGAAGATAACGAACCCAATAGCTCCGATGAGGAAGCCTATGATGATTGGGAAGATGAATACAGCAACATTGAAGACTTGATCGAACAAGTTCAAGAACGACTTGAAGAATTACGCGGATAAGGACTACGAACCACAAAGGAGGTGACCAAAATTGTTTGTTATAACAGATATTGAATGGATGAATAATAAGGACGGTCACCAATCCCCGACACAACTTGCTGCTATCAGAGTGGATAACGAATGGAATGAAGTAGACACCTTCAATTCGTTGATTCGTCCGAGAGATTCCGAGTTCCACGATTGGAAACATGTGTCCTATACAGGTGCGACACCGTCAGACTTCCTGCATGCACGGAATGCACACAACGTCTTGGAGTCCTTCGAACAATGGCTTAACGAAGATGACATCCTTCTGTGGTGGTATGATGAATCAGAGATGATATTCAAGAAGCTGATCCGGCTTATATTCAAAGCAGAAGAAAAACACAAAGCAGTTTCTGCCAATGAATATATTTACGAGTTTTTGCAGGGTCAGCCCAATTCCCGTGGCAACGCATATAAATTAGCAGCAGCTCGGGGCGTGAACACAAACGACTCTCTCAAACATAATTCTGCTAACGATGTCCGTGTTATGCGTGAATTGTTAGCGGTAATAAAATATCCGCAGGATAATTTTTTAGCCCCATTGGTTAAGAAAGAAAAGCCAATGAAGCCGAGCATTCAATTTGCAGACCTTCCGTATCAGTATGATCCAAAGACGAATACGATACATAAAAAGGAATGTCCGACTCTTATTGTCGGAGAGATTGAAACACAGGGGTATGAAACATTAAAGACTGCCCTGCGGAAGCAGTACAAGCCTTGCGACTGCTGTAAAGAGGAATACCGCACGGCTCTAAGAGAGCGTAACCTCGATATAATAGAACGAACACAATACACCTACATATTTTCGCCAGACTCAAAGGTGTTTCATAAATACAATTGCGGATTGATGCTTCAAGCAAGAAGTGTCATGGGTACAATCAAATACGATACTGTTGCAAAAACAGGAAGAAAGCCGTGCAGAGTTTGTAATCCAACAGCACAAGATGTATATCGACCGCTACCTCCGCAACAAAAAGTAGCACGTCTTCAAAAAAAGAAACTTCCGGCTGTTTCAATGGATGGAGCAAAGGCAATTAAAAGGCAGAAGCGCGCACTCTATGAACGCAAACAACTTCTGCAAAATGAAGGACTAACAGAAACAGAGAAAAATGATGCATACACGCTGACTCAACCTCGCTTCGCTTTTTGGGTAGGACAAGGATATCAGACATTCCATCTTCGCACTTGTCCGAAACTGAAAGAGGTTAGCAATCTTCGAGGTTTCGGTGCTTACAAGGATGCCATCCGTGCAGGGTTTACACCTTGCAGAAAGTGTAAACCGACAGCAAAACACGATGTTGTGTACTCAATTCCGATCAAGAGTCATATTCGTGAGGATGAGAAGATTGAGGATTTGGAAACGCTGTGCAAGGATGCAGGTTATCCCTTTTTTCGTGAAGGTGCATATTTCTGCTTGGAAACGCCCGTTGGAAAGTGGAAAATTGACATTAGCACCGCACCGCTAAAACTGCAGCACCTCAACCTTGTGAAGACTCCAGGATCAAAGAAATATCATGAGCAGCCCCGTCTTTTTCTCTCGTACATCGACGTGTTTGATTACATTAAACGCCATGATGATGAACTTGAAAAGAAGGTTGCTACAAAAAGAGTGTTCGTCAAATTTGTCGAGGACAATGAATAAGGAGAAACCACTATGGATAATTACGAAGCAATAATGAAAATGGATCGAGAACATTTAGCTGCGTTTCTCGATGATGTATATGTTACTGGCTTGAACAACGGAATGTACGCAGCTACAAAGTGTTCTGAGGATGAACAGGATGCTGTGCTTGATGAATTTCCCTACGGAGAAGAATGGTTAGCATCTGATGCCGAAGCAGCTACGCTCCATAAATGTGATAAAGACGGCGATGACTTTATTCTCACAGCAAGTGCAAAGGCAACATTGCGACTTGCCGGAATTGATCCCGATAAGGAATAAAGAGTGACTTGTATAGAAAGGCAGGTGTTCCTGTGCATCTCGCAATTGTAATCATTATCTTAATTGTTTGGGCGGTCATTTTGATTAAAGAGAAGTTCACTCCACCGGCACCGCCAATAGATGACCTTGATGCACATATAAAAACGCTGTCTTCTATGAACACACAAAAGGAACGGCAAAAATATCTCAAAAACATGGCAAAGGGAGATAAGAAATGCGAAGATATTACGGAGAAGAATACGGACAAATCAAGCGATTAAAGCCAGGAAATAAACAACTGGAAACGCTTGATGATCTGTTTAATATTTTATGGGAATGTTGGTCGAAAGAAACTGCATATCCTTCCTGTCAAGCGGAATGGGTTCCTAACGATCCGTCATACGGTCAATGTGCAATCACAGCAATGCTGGTTTATGATATGTTTGGTGGATCAATTCACCGAATCCGTGTTAGCGGCGGTGGAACACACTACTTCAACAAGATTGACGGACATTATATAGATTTGACTGTGAATCAGTTTGACCTATACAACATCCCTGTCGAGTATGAACCCAACGAACAGATGGATAGAAAGTATTGCGGTAAAAACAAGGATACGCAACGCAGATACGAATTGCTTGTAAAGCGTATCGCAGAAAGGGTGAAATGAAATGAATGCTATGGGAACACAAGTAATTGTAAAGACGAGGGTAACATTTGTCTTTCGTGGATACGGCGATCTGACACTTACAGATGCAGCATTGATTTGGAACAAGTCCGCAACCTCTTATCTTGCGTTCGGTGCAATGAATGCAGCTACGGATGATCATGTAATGATCCCATTGGAAAGCATCGCTCTGTTTGATAAATACACCTATCTGCCGGGCGGTGGGTTAAGAGTTGTCAATAATGAGGGAAAGGAATTCAAGTTTTCCTTTAAACACAAGAAGGACTTTAGGATCATTTGGGATTATTTAGAGAAACGCAAAGCCTCTAAATGAAACAGGTGCAAACCATGAATGTGACAAAAGAGCAAATAGAAATATTAACTCCCTATATTGATAATTTGAGCGAACTTCTTGCCGGGGATGATGTCCAAGAACTACTGGATGTAATAGACGATGTCATCGTCAACAACATTCTTGGCAATCACAATGAGCCAGACAAAGAAGGAATCCTGCTTCAAAGGATATACGATCAGATATTCAATCAGAATTAACAAAACATAATAAGCCTATTAAGAGTGCGCGAGAGATCAAGCTCGTTGACCGCACAGCGACCTGACAAGTGGTAAGGTGCTAATGCTTGACCGATAGGTTATCTCACGAACCTGTCGGTAACGATGGGTTCGTTTTTTGCGCTCATTAGGAAATACATTTAAGGAGATAATCACCTTGCGAAAAATCAGAGATTTAATTAACAACGAAAAGAAGGTTTATATTTACCTTCGCAACAGAGCCACAGAGTATCGTTTTATGAGCGATGCGGAATTGGAAGGCATTACTTACGGAGATGACGTGAAACCTACCGAGCGACCGGTGGACGATATTATGGCACTACGCCCGGATGGAACAATCTGTTTTCTTGGCTGGGCTGGTCGTATGTGCTACCACCACAGCAAAAATCAAGCAATACGAGTTGACTACGAGAAGTACATCAACAACGAAGATGAATATCTAATCTAATCCGTGCAAGAGAGCCTGTGATTTGTTCGTAGGCTCTTTTAATATGCCAATTTTGCAATGATGATGAGAAGAACAACGGCAATAACAATGGCAGTCAAGCAACCGTATTTTCTGTCATGTACCAATCCCATAATGCCATAGACAATGGCAAAGAAAATGTCCTCAAACATATTGCTCCCTCCTTATGATCTCTGCAGCATTTAATATCTTCATTTCAATAGATACCTGTCCATCGTTCAGAGCATCTATCACAAACAAATCCACTATTTGAAAAACTTGCTTCAGATCGCATATATGGCTATCAAAGACATATCCTAATAAACAGATTTCTATGGAATTGGTCACCAAATCAAAAGAAATGGTATGCGTTGTTCCTTCAAGTAACTGCTCAATGAGATTTGCTTTTCGAATCGCTCCTGGTTTCAACAAGTAAATGTTCTTCTTGCTTTCTCTTTCGGCATTTTCCAATGCTTTGCAAATTTCCTTTGCTAAATCAAAATCCTTCATGTCGTTTATTCCTTTCAAATTTATTCGCCCGTTTCTTTTTCTGTCGCGCCTCCTTCCATCGAATTTCCCGACACGCTGGGCAATGTGTTGGGATGTGTTGTCTTCTTGCTTTGAACCGCTTTATCGTGCCAAGGGAGATCGAAAAATAGTTGCCGCAATCCAAACACAACAGTTCCTTTTTCATCGGAAGCCTCCTACAAGATGCGGTTTATAATGAACTCGTTGTCTTCGCTGTTTACATGGCATATAGTTTGCCATGACTTCCTGCCACCCGTAATATGGGCTTTGTCTCTCTTCTCTGGCTTCATCTCGGCAAGTGATGCAATGCTTCGGCGTTGACCAACCTCGCATATTGTAGAAGTCGATTTGTTTCTCTGTGAGTTCGAATGTTCGTCCACAGGTTTTACAGATTACCTTTGTTGTCATAGAAAACACATCCTTTCGTTTGTATAGCGTTTTGGGGTGGGGTGATCTTCCTTGCTTATATAGTAGCGGTGTCTGTGGGTAACGTTCCTTGCTGCTAATATAGTCGCAGTGGGTGGTTTTACGCATCGTCCGCTTGTATAGTCGCGGTGTTTGGTGGTGTTACGTTCCGTTTGTAAAGCGGCTTTGCGGGGGTTGCGGGGGTCGGCGGTTGTTGCCGTCTCGCTTCTGTTTATATAGCGGTTTTACGGGGGTGGTCGGTTTTCTGATTATATTGCCATAGGTGTTCGGTTCTCCAATATAGTAATTGCGTTTGAGTGGGTAACAAATATATAGCGGTTGGTGGTCGGTTGCCTTGCAATACTATAGTAAGACTGTTCGGTGTTGCAAAAGAAAAAGCCGTAGTCGAAACTACGGCGAATTAATCAACACGGTGGCACAGATAAAATGTGCCACCGTGTGTAGAAAGATTAATTAAATGTTACTTCTGATATGTCACCACTCGTACTTTTCAAACAAATCATCGTCAAGTAATTCTCGGATAAAAATCGTCAGGGAAACCACTTTGTTGGTATCCAACGAATCTTCTAACCAATAGCCACAGTCTGATGACCAGTCTTCGTTCCACTCATCATATTTAAGAGTATTGTCTATCCGTTTCGCCTCATCAATAGAAGTACCAATAGCAATTCCGTTTTGAAGCGATCCGTTGAAGCCTTCCTCCATGTAAATCTTAAACAATTTATCTTTGGCAAAGAAGAAACTCATCGAATTATCTGCACGGATAACCGTCCACGGAACTTTGACTGTGCATTCTTCATTATCCCATATCTCTTTGGAGAAAGAAAGGTTTCTTTCATTAAGAAGTTTCAGCACTTCGCGTTCAGAGGATAATAGTTTGAATTTGTCTACACCAACAAAAGGTTTAATTATCATATCCATATTTGCAGTTCCTTTCACGTCACTTTAAACTCCTTTAGTCAAGAGAATAAGGAAAATTTGGCGTTATTCTATACGTAAATTTTCCTTGCTCAAGAAGTTTGGCCGTTTCTTTAATAATAGAAGCATTTGATTTTTGCAAAATGCCACCTTGTAAAAGAAATGTCTTGGCTTCAATAAAATTGCATCCTCTAATTTTCGAAACAACTTTTATGAAATCTATACTTGGGTTAGCTAAACCTTCAATGGCGATTTCGTACAGGTTTGCATCTAATTTAATCGGATCGTGCTTTGTTGTTGCCCAACCCCAACCGCAATTAGGGCAGGTCATTCCACAGGAACCTTCATTTTCAAAGTCAATCATCTCTGATTGGCACTTTTCACAATAAATCTTGTCTGTCATCTTTTCTTTCCTCCCGGATAAAACTTAATGAATTTGCCCTTTTTGGATAAATCGGGACGATACGGATTTGACGAACTCCTGTCTGCAACAATGTACCTTCCGTCAGGATATGCCCATACTAATTTTGTAGGAGCTTCCACAACGACATTGAGCTTGTTTGCAAGGTTTTGTGCAAATCCGTTTGCACTTGCTCCCGTTTCACAAGATAATAATCGAATTGATTTTCCTTTTATTAAGGGATCATTCTTAAATAGTCTTGCTGCAGAGCGATGGTCAATCACTACTTGGCTGCCATTGCTGTGTATTTGGATACTATTATTAGAGCCATGAGCAATTACGTCATAGAAACCATTCACATCAACATCAGCACGATTCTTAATAAATTTGCTGAAGTTATCGTTTTGATCCATATAATCAGTGCTACCTGCAGAAGCCTTGTCGCCACGAGTTCCCTTAAAATACCCACTATAACCCTTACTCATCGCACTTCCTCCTCTCAAACGCTGTCGCTGTTTCAGAAGAAAATGCGATTACCTTAATTCCTTGTGCTTTCAGTTTTTCAAAGCACTGGTAGTTGGCAGAGCCATATACAACAATTGTGTGTGGATGTAATCGCTTCACAAGCTCATCAATGCCACGGTCGAAGCGATTTCGATCTCGCAGTCTTCTTGGACTACCACCACAAGTACCGATGGCAATGATGCTATTCTTTTCTATGCCATCAAAACAATAGTTAAAGGTTTCTGGCGTTCCCCAACGAACATTGTTGATTACAGGGATGCCGTTTATCCCGAGCCAATATCCGAAGGCTCTCATACGGTACGTATTATAGAGCTTTATGGGTTTAGGAAAATCTTGATAGGTCGAGAAATCCGGTGTGATCGCTCCTGCAAAATGCTTGAGAACTTTCAAGGCGAACTTGTAATCGTGCCAAATACCTCTCAAACCGTCAAACTTGTGATCATCAAGATACCAACACACGAAAGCATCGTGCTTGAAACTCAAGTCTTTTTTGATTCGATGCTTCTTGTAAATAGCCTTTGCTTCTTCCCACGTGATGATATCGTGGGGTACTTCTTTTGCTGTTGTAGGGCAGATTGGAATGTCGTTCTCGGTGAAGGTAGCACCTCTTACCATGAAAGCATTCCATACGTCCTTACAACCGCGTCTTGTTTTAACATTATCCATTATAACATTTTCCTTTCATAAATACAATAAATTAGTGTTAATCATGTGAACCCTCCTAAAAATGGGCATAAAAATAGCAGCATATCACTATGCTGCTTGCTTCCGATATTCAATTGTGTTGTTGCTAACTGCTGTCAAAATACATTATTTCCATAATGTCACCTCCCGGATATGAAAAAAGCGCCAACCGGAATGAACCGAATTAGCGCATAAAAAAAGACCACCAATGTTGGCGGTCTATATTTGGATATACTTATCCGAGAAGTATTGTATCACACTTTTTAATAAAAGTCAATGAAAACCCTTGAAAATACTGCGTTTTTTCGATATAATAAATTTAAGTAATCGCTCACACCTAAAAAGACAAAAGTCACAAAGAGGGTTTTATGTTATATAATTACGCAGAAGCAGTATCCTTGTACGGATCAGATTATTTGTTGAAAAAAGCCATCAAAGAGAAAAAGATATATAAAGTAGACAAAGGGATCTACTCTGACGAAAAAGACAACTTCACCAAATACGAGGTTGCTATAAAAAAGTATCCGGCTTCTTTTCTTGTTCAGGATACGGCGTTATATGTGTTAGGCTTTATCGACCAGGAACCCGAGGTTATTCACCTTGGAACAGCAAGAAATGCTTTAAGGATAACTGATAAGTCCATTAAGCAGCACTTCTACAGTGATTTTGATAGAGAAGATATGGAAGGCCACTATGCTGAACACATTCTATCGAAGAAAAATCTAAAAGAAAAGGTGCTGAAAAACGGTAATATAATTCGCATTCTAAACTTCAAGGCACTTGTGTATGATCTAATCAGGAATAAAGACTCTTATTCAGATGATGAATTGATAGGGATACTGACACGAATTGAGAAATGCAGATATCTGAAAGGGTTTGAATATTGGGACTTTGAAGCTAACTTCAGGCGCGAAAATAAAGAAAGTATATTAACTCCAGAGATTGAAGACAAACTTGATGATATTAGAACGGCTCAGATGCATTTGGAACTTTGGGATGATTGGGATTAATTAAAAGCGAATAACAGCATATGAGAAAACGACCATCAGCGAATGATGGTCGTTTTACTTTAGGAATGTGCTATTGTGGTCGAGCTTACGGAAACCGTAGCCTCTCTTGTAATCCATTGTCGCAGCTTTCAAAGCTACCAAGTTAATATCAGAGTGCATCATACATGCAATCTGTTGAGCATCGTAACCATTGCGGATATGCTCCAGGATCTCCTCATCGGAAAGAAGAACCTCCGATGCCAAAACATTGGCTTCGTACTCAGGACGTGAAGCCATATCGTATAAAACGAATTCCATAAGACCATCGCCCTTGGCAAGGTGGCGATGTAACTGATCATGCCCAAGCTCGTGAGCGCAGACAACTTTCTGCATCCATTCGGATAGGTTGGAGTTAATGAAAATCCAACGGTTGCGCTTAATAACCCGATATACTCCTTTCAGATTTTTGAAGTCATCGACAAACATAACCTTGATGCCAAGTCCTTCCGCTATCTTGAAAGGATCGCGCGTTCCGAATTTCTTAACGAGCTGGGCGCCTTTTTGCGTAATGTATTCTACAGACACCTTAAAATCTCCTTCACACCTAAATTATCACAAGTATATTATCTCACAGGATATGTCCCATAAACCGGACTTGATTACTTGCGATGCTTCTTGGGTGTGTATTTTTTATTCTCCGCACTGGATTCAAAGTAAGCCTTTGTCAGAGCCGCCATATATGCTTCTCTCTCTTCCTGGGGAAGCTCACCACCGGCGAACACGCCCACAAGTTCGTCAACAAGGGCTTTCACTTCTCGTGCAGCCTTTGCCCCACCTTGTTCGTGAGCATCGGCAATAAGCATACCACTCTGACCGAGCAGATCAGAAACAGAAACCTCAAGTGCGTTAGCCAACTTCTCGGATGCCTCCCAACGAGGACGAGCAATACCTGCTTCATATTTTTGGATCATACGCACAGAAATGCCCGAAAGCTTGGAAAGTTCCGCTTGTGTAATGTTCTTCTTCTCTCTATAGTCTTTTAATCTTTCGCAGAATTTCATAATCATACCCCTTCGGTTGAATTTTGACATTTTTGCAAACACGAACTTTAATTCGCAAAAACCTATTGACACGAATACAAGTGCGTGTTATAATCATAAGCACAAACCCGAATTGAAGTTCGTGTTTATATAATACACCACGAAACCGAGTTCGTCAAGAGGTTTTTACAAAAATGTCGAAATTGAGGTGAAAAAAGTTGGGGCGCACCATTTTACATTGTGATATGAATAATTTCTATGCTTCTGTGGAGTGTATGTTAAATATGAAACTCCGAGATAAGCCAGTCGCAGTAGGTGGTGATGTTGAGAACAGACACGGCATCATTCTTGCAAAGAACTACCATGCAAAGAAGTATGGTATCCAAACAGGCGAAGCTCTGTGGCAAGCAAGGCAGAAGTGTCCGGATCTGATAATTGTCCCACCACACTATGAGGAATACCTCAAGTATTCTAAATTGGCTCGGGAGATTTACTCTCAATATACCGACCTCATAGAACCTTATGGAATGGACGAATGTTGGCTTGATGTTACGGGATGCAGAAATATCTGCGGCACCGGAGAAGAAATCGCCAACCGTCTGCGTGAACAGATGTATTTTGAATTAGGGCTTACCATTTCCGTAGGCGTGTCATTTAATAAGATTTTCGCCAAACTCGGAAGTGATATGAAAAAGCCGAATGCAACCACCGTAATCCCCGAAGATACATTCAGAGAAAAGATATGGGGACTACCTGCATCGGATATGCTCGGTGTTGGTCGAGCAACTGAAAAAGTTCTCAATTCCTATTGTATACGAACCATCGGCGACCTCGCCCAAGCCCCAAGAGAGTTGCTGAAAAGACGGCTCGGAAAATGCGGTGAGATGATAATCCAATATGCAAACGGTCTGGACCACTCTCCAGTCGCACCCATGGATTATGAGCCACCTATAAAATCAGTAGGACATGGGATAACCACCAAAGAAGATTTGGAGAATGCAGCCGAGGTCTGGAATGTAATGCTATCGTTAGTTCAGGACATCGGTCACAAGCTTCGGGTGTATAAAAAGAAAGCCGGCGGTGTGGCAATCTGCATCCGAAACAACCAACTCGAAACAAAGCAATGGCAATGTCAACTCCCCGTTAAGACATATAGCTCCGCTGTTATCGCTAAAGCAGCTTTTGATTTGTTTACGAGGTCGTATGTATGGAACAATGATATCCGCTCGGTAACGGTAAGAGCGATAAACCTATCCTCTCAATCCGAACCCGAGCAATTAACTCTCTTTGCAGACTCCTCCGAGGTAGTAAAGAGAGAACGACTGGAAGACACAATCGAAAATATTAGAGAAAGATTTGGAAAGAACGCCATATTACCTGCAACATTGTGCAGAAGCATCAAGATGCCCACTGATCGAGATGTTGAACTGCAAATGCCGACAGGAATGGTCATGTAGGAGTAAGTTATGAGTTACGCATCCACAGAACAGAATACCATCGAACACAGAAAAGTCTATGTAGAGGTTACATTAAAGGTTTCGCCCGAAGGCAATGTCCGCCCCCTAACAATAACCTTCGAGGATGGCATCGTGTATGAGATTGACCGCTTGAAGCAACGCTGTCGCGCACATGCAACCAAAGTCGGCGGCACCGGAATCAGATACACGATTGTCGTGAACAATCACGAAACATACCTCTTTGAAGACGAAGGTAAATGGTTTGTGGAGGCCAAAGCACAATCAGGAGGTTAAAATTGAAACGGTTGACTCGCAATTATATAGAAGGTATCGCCGAGAGAGTGTTGATGGCATACCGCAATCTGCCCGAAATCAAGGGTACGCAACTTTACAGAATTGATCCCGAGATCTTGCTGACAAAAGTCTTGGGATTGAACATAGAATACGCGCATCTGTCATTAGATAGATCAATTCTTGGCCTTACCTCTTTTGGAGAGGTTGAGGTAGAAGCATTTGATGAAACGGATATGGACTTCTTTCTCTGCTTGGACGGTAGAACCGTTGTAGTGGAAAAGGATCTGCAAATGGACACCAAAATGCGTGGTCGATGTAATTTCACAACGATGCACGAAGGAAGTCATCAAATATTCAAGATGCTGTATCCGGCAGAATATGGCGCAGGTGCAAAAGCCATGAATCTGCACTTCTATACCGCCAATTCCGAAGCCAAAAAGCCTATCCAGGATTGGGAAGAATGGCAAGCGAACACACTGGCTGCCGCTATTCTTCTGCCGGAAGACCTTATCAAGCAAGGGATGTTTCTGTTTGGCCTTGGTGAAAAGATCGAGTGTCTAAATAAGATATATCGCCGAGAAGTATATGACCGGTTTTCTGCGCTTGCAGATTTTCTCGGCTCATCCAAGCAAGCCTTGGCGATCCGCATGAAGCGCTTGGGATTGTTAGAGCGAGAGTATCTCGAGAATCCCTTTGCAATGATAGAAGTTATCAAGGAGGTTTAATGCCATGACAAAGGAAGTCAGAATTTCAAAGAGATGCCCCAACTGCGATTGGCGCATCCTGGACAAGGTAACGCCGACCACCGGAGTGGTGAAGCTAAAATGTCCCAAGTGCAGAAAAGAGGTTGAAATAGACCTTTCGCTACGAGCAAATATTAAGTACCGCAAGGTGCTTGTGCTGGATTAGGAGAACGCTATGAACAGTATTGTATCAAAAGAAAATATGACACCCTGTGGCTATTACGACATTCTTGGTTGTAGTGGCTTCATGAACACGAAACACATCGTTTGCATGACAGCAAACGGAGATAATAACTTCGTAGACGAAGGCATCGTGGAAGGTACGCTTCTCTTCATCGATACAAGCCAGTCCTTTCAGAAGGGCTTGCTGAACGTTCTGAAATACGCAGACGGCGTTGAGCCACAGTTCAAACTCTCCCGTAAGAAGTTATCAGGCACCACACAATATGGAAAAGTTGTGTTGGCAGTCAATCAATATAAGTAAGAAAGGACAAAACTGAATATCGAGAGCAACTAATGCTCCGAGCCACGGGTTCTAAGGTTCGCCTTTGTATCTCCAAATTGCCGGGCATCGAGTGCTGTAAGGATCATCTACAAATTTGTAGGTGCTTACAGCCTTGATGTTCGGCTTTTTTATTGGTGTAAACATGCGAATCTCTTGGCTTCCCTATATATCTCGCTATCCCTAATCTCCGAATTTTGAAACCAACCCCAAATTTCAAAATTCAAGGAGATTACGATAATGAGTACAAAATTTTATATCAAAGACGATAACGGCAGCATTCTTTCCATTGACGGAAAGACAAGATACACCCTGCTTGAAGGAAAAGCAGCTTATGACTTCCTTAAAACCGATGATGGTAGGCGTAGATGCTTCCATGTGGAAATCGATGAGAACGGAGACAAGCTCGGCATCGAAGCAAGCCATGAAAAAGAAGACAAAGTGAAGGAATATGAGGCAGAACAGCGCCATGCAAGATATCTGCGAGATATTGAGGTTGAGTGCAAGATAACTGTGTTCTCGGCAAACATGCTTGTATCAGTTGCAGGTGAAGACGATATTGAAATGCTTGAAACCTTTGCGGATCAGGAAACGGATACGGAATCGGAAGCATTGAAGGAGCTTTCGCTCGAAGCTCTCCGTGCAGCTTTGCAAAAACTGTCCCCTGCGGAATATGACATCGTTCATCAGTTATACCTCGCAGAAACCCCTGTGTCTGAAAGACAGTTGGCAACAAAGTTAGGTTTGCCTCAAAAGACTTTGAATTGTCGCAAGATGACGATCCTCAAGAAACTCGAAAAATTAATTTAGAGATTTTTTCGCTCAAACTTATTTATTTTGCCAAATAAGGAATGAGAGGACAAATTGTGTCTCTCGTGATCCTTGACAAGTGAATACGAACAGGATGCCGAGGTATAAACTCACCGGACCGTAAAAAGGAAAGCTGTCGGACAAGAGCGCCAAGACTCCGAGAGATCGGACGAGCGATAAATCTTGCGCCGAGTCGGAATGATATACAGCATATTTCGATTGGCCATGACTCCGGTAGAGGAATAATGATACTTCCGTGTTAGGCACGGCATGCCGGAAGGCGTGATATGGCGTTTAAGGCTGAGAACTATGCCTGTTACACCATATATGATGCTCGTTCACCCGAAATAAGTCGGTTGATATATGCTGCGAGATACTCGACATCCTTGAATCCAAAGCTCAAATGAATTTATACGGTTTGAGCGATGGAACTACTGTGCAGGAGCAGCAATGTTCCTGCATACCATTCTGTCGCTCAAACAATCTTAAAACCTACAGAAAAAAGGAGAAAAACAGATATGTTTGAAATAACCTATAGCGACAACGAAATTTTAGAAAACTACCAGGACTGCGGAAAAGCCTACAAGAAAGGCATTTACGATTTTACCTTTGAACACAGATACATCATCTTCCATGTGCCTCTACGTAACAAGATAGACTACATTGCTCTTGACATGAAGTCCGGTCTTTCCTCCGCTGTGATCACAAAGAACCCCGGCGATCTGTACACTAAAGCATCTTATCGGAAGCTCATCCCCCATATCTTCTATTCCGTGAAGTATAGCGGCGATAAGAGATACCTCGATACCTTCATTGATAAGCCCTATGAAATTATCGACTCTATCTTCCGTGTGGTGCTTCCCAACAACGGATATAACATCCGAGAAGAACAAATCGCGCTGGCAAAGAAAATGTATCGTGGCTTTACCGAGAAACAGGTAGCCCTTTGTGAAGCAGAGGTAGGAACAGGTAAAACCCTTTCTTATTTGGTGGCAGCAATCGTGGCCAAACACCACAACAATAAGGTGTACGCACAGAACAAGCCCATTACGATCACCACCTCCAACATCGAGCTTCAGAAGGCTCTTGTGGAGCGTGAAATCCCGAACCTGTCAAGAATGCTCCTCGACTATTACATAATCGAGAAACCGCTGACAGCCGTCCTCCGCAAAGGCAAGGAACACTATCTCTGCCGTTTCCGTCTCGAAGACTATATGAGAAACATCAAGAAATATCCTGCCGAGTACGCTGAAACAATCAAGGCTCTGGAAGAAATCGCCAAGCACGAATATGCCATCGACCTCGACAAGATGAAAATCAGCGGAATGGTGAAAGGAAGAATCTGCATCAAAGGCACTTGTGCCGGATGTAAGATGCGTAAAGAATGTGCCTATCAGGACTACTGCAACAGGATGTTCAATATGCCAGGACTGGACTTTCAGGTTACCAATCACAATATGTATCTGATGTCCCAAAAGACACGCCGAGAGGATCATCCGCCTTTGATTCGTTCAAGTGCTTTCATCGTAGTAGACGAAGCGCACAAATTCAAAGAAGCAGCCGAAGACACCTTCGGAGAATGTCTCAATGAGAAAGATGTGGATACCTACCTCCGCGCAGTTAAGTACCTTTGCCCGAAAACAGTAAACTCGGAGAAATATAAATTCTATCTCAATGAAGCCAAAAGTACAAACGCATCCATCTTTGGAAGTCTTCACAGAGCTTATCATCCCAATGATACAGAGGAAGAACGTGGCAGCCTCATTAAGCTGACATGCTTCCAGGACACCAAACTCTACAGACTTTCTCTTGTTATCGAGAAAATCGAAGAAATGCGTTTCAAGAACGACTGCGGTATGCCGGTTACCGGAAAGATGATCCTAAACGCAATCGAAGCACTCACCAACGGCAGCAAGAATATCATTTGGGCAGATAAGGACGAAAACAATGTTCTTTCTCTGCGTTGTTCACCGAAGAATATCGATACCATCCTCTACGACAAGGTCTGGAACAAAAGTACAAGCCATGTGCTGACCTCCGGTACAATGTCGGACGGTACAGACTTTGAATACTTCAAAGAGGAAAATGGCCTCGACCAAATCCCTCGCAGACTGATCCTCGAATCAAGAACGGCTTCTCCTTTTGATTACAAAAACCACACAAGACTGTATCTTCCCGAAGGAATGCCGGTCCCGGATAACGACAGCGAAGATTACTTCCAAGCCATCGCTGACAAGACCTATGAGATTATCAAGGCAACCAACGGTCATACGGCAATCCTCTTCACTTCCTATAAGGCTCTTCGTCTTGTGTACGAACTGCTGAAGGACAAGCTGACAGAGTACGATGTGATCTGCATGACACGAAGCAATAAGACGGCTATTACCGACTTCAAAAAAGCCAAGAATGGCATCCTATTCGCTTCCGGTTCCATGTGGGAAGGCGTGGACTGTGTCGGTGATTGCCTCTCCTCCGTGATTATTGTTAAACTTCCTTTCCCAATGCGCAGTGCATTGATGGAAGAAAAGAAGGATAAATGCCATGACGTGGGAGAGTTCGTGGACAAGTATTGTACGCCCAATATGCTCATCAAGCTCCGTCAGGGTGTAGGCAGACTGATCCGCTCCGAAACGGATACCGGTCTTGTATCTATCCTTGATCCGAGAGCCGCCTCGAAGGCATATTGCAGAAAGGTATCTGCAGCAATGGAGAAATATCCGCTTATCGAACAGCCGGAAGAAATTACGGAATTCTTTAAGCAGGTTAAGAACGCAAAGTATTTTGAATAAGGAGAATCAGAACTATGGTAGGACGAGTATTAAGCAATAAAGAAATCGATATCCGACAGACCTTGGTGGATGTGCTGGCAAGAGTGCTTCCCACACTTTCAGAAAAGGAAGCAAGAGATGTCAAGTACACCATCTACAGGATGAGAAAGGATATCGAGGAATCAGATAAAAGGAGTCGAAGATATGTTAGCAGAAAAGCAGACCAAAAGCGCGAACTATATCAGGATTGTATCAGTCCTCAAATGCCTTCGGGACTCGGGCAAGATCAGCTTGAAAGAATACTCAAGAGCGAAATCTTTTTACAAAAAGATGACCGGTGCAGACATTGTCATCGCTGATTAGTTCTCTAAAAAGACAAACACTCGAAAAAGTTCGATATTATTGTTAAATTTCTTAAACTTCGCTGGACTTTGAAAGTTGTTTGGATATAATGTGTATTGAAAAAGCAGAAAGGAGAAACGCTCTATGCCAAAGCCCAAACTCATATCCCCCTTATCAAAACAAGGCGTACAAAAAGTAAGAGTCTGTGCCTACTGCCGAGTGTCCTCTTCTTCTGCTGATCAGCTTGAATCCTACGCACGACAGATATCAGCCTATACCAAACTCATCAAGAGCAAGCCCGAGTGGGAAATGGTTGAGATTTACGCAGATGAAGGTATCAGTGGTATGACCGCAGACAAACGTCCCGAATTTCTGCGAATGATCCGTCTGTGCGAATTGCATCAAATCGACCTTATCCTAACCAAATCCATATCGAGATTCGCACGTAATGTAAAAGAAGCATTAGAGTATGTCAGAAAGCTCAAGCGACTCGGTGTGGGTGTCAAGTTTGAAAAAGAAGGCATCGATACACGGTCTCTTGGCGATGAGATGCTACTGAACACCTTCACAGCAATCGCACAAGAAGAATCCAAAGCAATCTCACAGCATCAGAGAAAGTCCATCGTAGGACGAATGGAACTCGGAACTTATGTGGACAGCAATGCTCCTTACGGCTTCCGACTTGTGAATAAGAAACTCGAAGTATATGAACCCGAAGCCGAGATCGTAAGATGGATATTCCAGTCCTATCTCTGTGGAATGTCCACCCAAGAAATCGCAGACACCTTAACTGCCCGTAAAGTACCGACCAAGAACGGAAAAGAAAAATGGAAGTCAACAAAGGTGTCCTATATGCTGTCCAATGAGAAATACATCGGTGACAGCAGATACCAAAAGACCTATCGTGATACAACCGTTCCCTTCAAGCAATATAAGAACCGTGGCGAAGAAGATATGTACTACGCCACCGAAACCCATGAGGGATTTATAGACAAAGAAACCTTTGAGAAGGTGCAAGCTCTGCTCCAAAGAAGAAAAGAGCAATTCGCAAAAGCCACTACTCTCAATGTATATCCTCTGACGAGCCGCATTCGATGTTCCGAGTGCGGCTCTTTCTATCGCCGAAAAGTGCGAAGCGGAGGTATCAAGTGGGTGTGTGCAACCCACGAAGAAAACACCAAAGCATGCGACTCCTTCTACTACAGCGAAGAAAGAATCTATGACGGTTTCCTATCGATGGTAAACAAGCTACGGTTCGGTCAAGAAAACATACTCGGTCAAGTCATAAGCAAAC
>Ga0129316_1000187_pt1 | contig 42577 bp, 27 predicted proteins | sample Cm1ome_2_FD_94429 | JGI IMG/M metagenome (GOLD analysis project Ga0129316, IMG submission 94429) | Eastern black-and-white colobus group fecal microbial communities from Wisconsin, USA - Cm1022B metagenome | ecosystem: Host-associated > Mammals > Digestive system > Large intestine > Fecal...
GGATATTCCCGTTATTTCCGAGCCTATTGTCACACAAACAACCTATGAACGCAGAAAAACGGCGTGACCTTCGGGTCACACCGTTCTCTGCGACAAAATAGTTACTTGTCACTATTAAGCCTTCAGTCGTCTGCTTTTGCTGGCTGCAGCGGTTTGAAGGAAATCATATTGCCGGAGAGCATCACAAGCATTGGGAGTTCGGCCTTTTCCGGATGCGGAAGCCTGAAAAAAGTGAATATTCCCGCAAACCTGAACCAGCTTTCATACGGGCTGTTCGATGGGTGCAGCAGCCTGACGGATGCTGTGATCCCCAATGGCGTGACGAGTATTGGCGACTCTACTTTCTCCGGCTGCAGCAGCCTGACGAGCGTGAGCATTCCTGAGAGCGTGACGAGCATTGGCAACTGTGCCTTCTCCAGCTGCAGCAGCCTGACGGGCGTGAGCATTCCGGAAAACGTGACGGGTATTGGAGACTCCGCCTTCTCTGGCTGTAGTGGCTTGACGAGTGTGCGCATCCCGGAAAGCGTGACGAGTATTGGAAGTTCTGCTTTCTACAGATGTAGTGGCTTGACCAGCGTGAGCATCCCGGAGAGCGTGACGAGTATTGGCAGAAGTGCTTTCTCTGGCTGCAGCGGCCTGACGAGCGTAAGTATTCCGGAGAGTGTGACGAGCATTGGTGCTTCTGCTTTCTACGGCTGCAGCAGTTTAGCCAGCGTGAGTATTCCGGAAGGTGTGACGAGTATCGGCGGCGATACTTTTTACGACTGCAGCGGTTTGACCAGCGTGAGCATTCCGGTAAGTCTGACAAGTGTCGAAGGTGAAGCTTTCAGAGGCTGTACCAGCCTGAAGGATGTTTACTATGGCGGCGATGAAGTAGACTGGAAACAAATCAGCATTGGCTATAACAATGAGCGCCTCACGTCTGCCTACATCCACTACGCCGCCACCCACATCTGCACCCTGCATCTGATCCCCGCCGTTGTCCCCACCTGCACCACCGGCGGCAACAATGCCTATTACCTCTGCGATGCCTGCGGCCGGGTCTACAAGGACGAGCTGGGCCGGGAGCTGACCACCGTGGAGGACGAGACCCTTGCCGCTCTGGGCCACAGCATGACGGAAACGGCAGCCAAAGCCGCCACCTGCATTGACGACGGCAACAACGTCTACTATACCTGCGGCAACTGCCATAAGGTTTTCGAGGACGAAGCGGGGGAGACGGAGACCACCGTGTCCGCGGAGATTCTGCCCGCTCTGGGCCATGCCATCATCCGGGTGGACACCGTAGCTCCCACCTGCACGGAGGCGGGCAACCGGGTCTATTACCTCTGCACCACCTGCCAGCGTGCCTTCAAGGACAAGGCCGGTACGGAAGCGACCACCGTGGCCGCCGAGACCATCCCCGCCCTGGGGCACAGCATGGAGAAGACCGAGGCCGTTGCACCCACCTGCACCGAGAAGGGCAACAACGCCTACTACACCTGCGCCACCTGCCGCAAGGTCTATCAGGATCAGGCAGGCAAGCGGGAGACCACTGTGGAGGCCGAGACCCTGAACGCTCTGGGCCACACCATGGAGGTGATTACGGCAACGGAGCCCACCTGCACCGAGGCCGGCTACCCGGACTACGTTCTCTGCACCGTCTGCCATAAGATATTCCTGGATCGGGACGGCAACCAGGAGACCACTCTGGCGGAGATCGCCATCCCCGCCCTGGGCCACAGCATGGAAAAGACCGAAGCGGTCGCCCCCACCTGTACCGAGAGCGGCAACAATGCCTACTACACCTGTTCTACCTGCCGCAAGGTCTTCAAGGACGAAGCGGGCAAGCAGGAGACTACCGCGGAGGCTGAAGTCCTGAACGCCCTGGGCCATACCATGGAAAAGACCGAGGCCGTGGCCCCCACCTGTACCGAGAAGGGCAACAACGCCTACTATACCTGCTCTGCCTGCGGCAAGGTCTACAAGGACGAGCAGGGCAATGCGGAAACCACAGCAGAAGCCGAAGTACTGGAAGCGCTGGGCCACAGCATGGAAGTGACCGAGGCCAGGGAGCCGACCTGTACCGAAACCGGCAATAACACCTATTGGACATGTTCCACCTGCCACAAGGTCTTTGCGGACGAGCTGGGCGAGAGCGAGACGAGTGTTTTTGCCGAGACAATCCCCGCCTTGGGCCACAGTATGGTGAAGACCGAAGCTGTCGCCCCCACTTGTACTGAAAGCGGCAACAACGAATATTACACCTGCTCCACCTGCGGCAAGGTCTATAAGGACGAGCAGGGGGATGCGGAAACGACCGCCGAGGCCGAGGTGCTGCCTGCCCTGGGCCATACCATGGAGAAGACCGAGGCCGTGGCCCCCACCCATACCGCGGGGGGCAATAACGCCTACTACACCTGCCGCACCTGCGGCAAGGTCTTCCAGGATGCCCAGGGCACCCGGGAGACCACCCCTGAGCAGGAGCAGCTGCCCAGACTTCCCGGCATTGCCGACGGCAAGTGCGGCGGCCTGACCTGGCTGCTGAGCGACGAGGGCGTGCTGACCGTCTCCGGCAAGGGCCGGATGCCGGACTATAGCGGCAGCGCTCTGGCTCCCTGGTACGATTACCGCAACCAGATCACCGCACTGGAAGTGGAAGAGGGCGCGACGTCCATCGGCAGCTATGCGTTCTTCGACTGCACAGGCCTGACCTCCGTCAGCCTCCCCGAGAGCCTGACGAAGCTGGGCAGAAGCTGCTTCTCCGGCTGCGACAGCCTGGAGCTGCTGGACATCAGCGGCCTGCCGAAGGAGCTGACCCAAAAGGTGACGGATCTGTCCGGCATTGCGAAGCTGTCCGAAATGGTCAGCGGCCGGGTGGGCAGCAGCGCCGTCTACACCTGGGCATTGGAAGATGCCAAGAGCGCCCCTGCCAGGCTGGCGGGTAGCGAGCTGACGGTCCTCCGCTCCGGCTCCTTCCGGCTGGTGTGCACGGAAGAGTACACCGGCCTCACCGCCTCCGCGGAGGTGAGTGTCCAGACCGCCACCGTCATCCGTCCTGAGGAGCGGGAGCAGCTCACCGGCGGCGACAGCCTGACCCTCTCCGTCTGGGCTATGCCCTTTGAGACGGAGCTGAAGGCCAGATGGAGCCTGGACGAGGCATCCGAAGCCTACGCAAGCATCACAGAAGGCGGCGTCTTGACCGCCAAGGCCGTCACGGAACCGGTGCAAATCACCGTCCGGGCCGTGCCCACGGCAGGGGAGGACAGCGCCGAGAAGACGCTCTGGATCCTGCCGAAGACCACCGCCATGGGCATCCTGGCGGACGGCCATCTGGTGGGCGACAGCCTGACAATTGAGCTCACCGAAAAGACCGGGCTGACCCTCACCGCCCAGATCCAGCCCCAGGGCGCCAAGGCTGAGGTCCTGTGGAGCAGCAGCCGGACGGATGTGGCGGAGATCGACGAGGACGGCACCGTCCGCTTCCTGAAGCCCGGCACCACCGTCATCCGTGCCGAGAGCCAGGACGGCAGCGGCATCGCTGCGGAGCTGACCCTGAAGGGTCAGTACCTGGACGGCGCGGAAACCCTGACCCTGACCTCCGACATGGAAGAGGCCGGTCTGGAAGTGGGCCGTACCGCAAAGCTGACCCTCTCCGGCGAGAACGCCATTGATCCGGCCAATGTGGAATTCTACGTTTCCCAGGGCACCGCGGCAGCCGTGGACGACCAGGGCCTGGTCACCGCCGGGGATGTGCCCGGCACCGTCACCATCGTGGCGGCTCTGAAAAACGACCCGCTGCTGCGCCGGGCGGAGCTGACGCTGCAGGTCGTTCCCACGCTGGTGCGTGCCCTGCGGCTGAATGCCGAGGTATCTCAGGAATGGGGCTATTTCGAAGAATTGGACGGCGAATACAGCCTGTATGCCGAGATCAGTGAAGTGGCGGGCAAGAACCGCAGCTTCCGGCTTACGGCCCTGGGTTCTGATTACCGGGACAACTGGAGCGAGGTCACGAATCTGACCTTTGAGACCTCTGATCCCGCCGTTGCCAAGGCCAGCGATAACGGGACCGTTACCCTCACTGCCGCCGCGGCAGGGGCCTGCACAGTCACCGTCCGCTGCACGGACAGCCTCCGTGCGGAGACGCAGCTGCGCATCGTCATCCAGGACCGCAGCCCCCGGCTGGAGACCAGCAGGCTGACCCTGAACAGCAACCTGATTGCCGGTGTTTCCACAGGCCTTGTGGATGGCGGCGGCAACACCGTGCAGTCCGTCACCGTCTATGACTACAACAAGACCGCCAAGGCCTACGAGACCGAACCCTCTCAGATGTTCGCGGCGGAGGCCGAAGACGGGACTCTGACCCTGCGAAGCCTGGGGGCCCAGAAGAACGGCACCTACAACGTCAAGCTGGCCGTCAGCTGCCTCAGCGGAACCTATGAATTCCTGATGCAGGTCAAGGTTGCCAACAGCCTGCCCGCCGTCACGGTGAAGCAGCTGAGCAAATTCAACCTCTTCTATCTGGACAGCACTGCCCAGCTTTCCGTCACCGCTAAGAACGCGGAAGTGGAAAAGGTCGAGCTGGTGGGTGCGGATTCCTTCCGGCTGGACGACTGCGGCGAACTCTCCTATGCCGAGACCTTCGCGCCCGGCGACAAGGCCGTGACTAGGGGCACTCTGCGTATCACCCTGGCGGGCTACCAGGTGCCGGTGGAGAAGGCTTTCACCATCGCCGCCGTTACAACAGCACCGAAGCTGACCACGAATCCCGGGTCCAGCGCCATCAATCTGGCTCTGGCAGAGCCGGAGTGCCGGGTAAGCATCCTGACGAACGGTCAGGCGTTGGACCTGACCGGCGCGGAGATTACGGAAACCGCAGCTTTTGCCGAGATGGAGAACGCAGGCTCCCACCTTGTTTTCCGGCTGACGGAAAACAAGGGCGGTACTGTGAGCATGACCCTGCGGCTGCCGGGCTGGACTCAGACCGTAAAGCTGAGCCACCGGATCACCGCCGAGAACAAGCTGCCCACCGTGAAGCTGGGCACTGCCGCGCTGAAGCTGAACAGCGTCTTTACCCGACAGACGGCTTCCACCGCTGTGTTCCTGAGCCAGGGTAATATGGATCTGGGCACCATGACCTTTGCCCCCACCGCCAAGGAGGGCACTGCCGCCCGGGCGGAATCCGAGAAAATCGCCCTGGGCTACGATCCTGAAACCGGCGCACTGACCGCGGCAATCATCGATCCCGACAACGTGCCCAAGAACGGCACTTACAGCTACACCTTTACCGCCGCCTTGGCGGACGGCACGGAGCTGAAGGGCGGCACCGTCCGAGTGTCCGTGGCCTCCACGACCCCCAGAGTCAAGCTCTCCGCTGCCTCTGTGAAGCTGAACCGCTATCTGGCGGGCCGGGAGCAGGCTGTAGTCACCGCTTCCATGACCAGCGGCACAGGCTACCGTCTGGTCGGCTTCGAGGGAATGCCCGCGTACATGAGCTTTGATCCCGGCACCGGCCGCCTGACCGTGACCCTGCCGGATGCTGATCTCACCGCGGACACCTGCACCCTGCTGCCCGTCATTGCCGACGAGACCACAGGCCAGGAGGCAACGCTGAACACCAAGCTGACCTTCAAGGTGCAGACCATGTATTCCGACAAGCTGACCCTCAGCATGACCGCCAAGGGCAAGCTGGACGCGACAAAACCGGAAAGCGTTCTGACCTACACGGTGAACAGGGTCAACAACTGCCTGGGTGCCGTAGATAACGTCTTCCTGGAGGGCGAGAACGCTGACATGTTCCAGGCCGAACTGGATACTGACGGCGCAAAGCCCATAGTCACCCTGCGGACCGTTCCCGGCCAGGTCTACGCCACCAACAAGGCCTACAAGCTCCGGTTCCGCTTCTCCGTCTGCGGCGCGGAGGTCATGTCCAATGTGCTGACCGTAAAGGTGAGCCAGACGGCGCTGAAGGTGACCGTACCCAGAACCACCACCTTCTACCTTTCCCAGACCGCGGCTCTGCGGTGTAATCTGACCTCCAACGTGCCCATGGAGTCCGTTTCCCTGAACGCCAAGACTTCCAAGGAGTTCCTGGAGGCCCTGGGCGGCGAGGAGAACCTGCGCTTCGATGGCACTCGCCTGGAATTCCGCATCGTGAACCCCGGCGCGCTGAAGGCGGGCAAGACCTACACCGTTCAGCTGGATATCACTCCGGAAAACTGCGCGGAAAACGTGAAGCCCACCCTTGTAAAGCTGACCGTAAAGGTCATGAAGTAATCCCAAAATAAAAACTGGCGCACAGCTCCCCGAAAGGGGACAGCTGTGCGCCGGTTTTTTGCAAAAAACAGAGCTGGAAGATTCTGAAGAACAATACGGTGGCTGCACGGGGCGATATTTTGAAAGCGGCAAAGTTATACATGACCGGGACCGGCACACAGGCTGTTCCCTCAATGCAATTTTCATATGATGTTCACAGCGACCGCCGTGCACGGAATTGCCGCAAGAAAACAAAAAAACCGATTGACAAACGGCGGTCAATCGGGTATAATGATGTTCCATACTGTGGCAGTATGCCGTTTTGAGGATTCTCCCTCCAACATGGTCATTCTATCACAGGAAGGGGCGGCTGTCAAGAGGGTAATTCGGTGAAATTGACAACCAGCCCGAGCGTATCAACAACACACATTCGGATGAAAGGCTGTGATGATCCATATGGCAATGGTCAAGGACGTTATGTTCGGCAAGACCATGCGTAAATCCTACGCGAAGTATGAAGAAATCCTGGAAATCCCCAACATGCTGAAGATCCAGAAGGACTCCTACCAGTGGTTCCTGAAGGAAGGCCTGCGGGAGGTTTTCAAGGACGTGGGCACCATTACGGATTTCTCCGGTAAACTGGAGCTGAGCTTCCTGGACTACACCATGGAAGACAAGCCCAAGTATACCATCGAGGAATGCAAGGAACGGGATGCCACCTACGCAAAGCCCATCAAGGTGCGGGTTCGCCTGCGCAACACCGAGACGGAAGTCATTACCGAACAGGACATCTTCATGGGCGACCTGCCTGTGATGACCGATGGCGGCAACTTCGTGATCAATGGCGCTGAGCGCGTCATTATCTCCCAGATCGTCCGTTCTCCCGGCATGTACTACGGCCACACCGTGGACAAGGCTGACCAGCACACCTACACCGCTACGGTAATCCCTTACCGCGGCGCATGGTTGGAGTACGAGACCGACAACACCAATGTTTTCTGGGTCCGCATTGATAAGAATCGGAAAATTCCCATCACCAGCCTGATCCGTGCCCTGGGCGTTCAGACCGACGAGCAGATCAAGGAGATGTTCGGCGAGGACGAGCGAATCCTGGCATCTATCGAGAAGGATCCCTGTAAGACCCGGGAGGATTCCCTGCTGGAGATCTACCGCCGTCTGCGTCCCGGCGAGCCTCCTACGGTGGAGACTGCTGTGGCACACCTGGAGGGCCTGCTGTTCGACCCCCATCGCTACGATGTGAGCAAGGTCGGCCGCTATAAGTTCAATAAGAAGCTGGACATCTGGTCCCGGCTGTCCGGTCAGGAGGCCGCGGAGCCAATTGCCGATCCTCTGACCGGCGAGATTCTGGTCATGCCCGGCGACTTCATCTCCCGTGCTCAGGCTCACGACCTGTCCAAGCGCGGTGTCAACAGAGCTGTTATCAAGGTGGGCGACTCCAATGTGGTCGTCTTCTCCAACGGCATGGTGGACATGGCCGGCTTCGTGAATTTCGACCCCGCCGAGTACGGCATCAAGGAGAAGGTCTGCTTCAACACTCTGAAGGAAATGCTGGAAGAGCTGGGCCCCGACGGCGACTGGAAGACCGCCATCGAGGAGCGCATGACCGACCTGATCCCCAACCACATCACTGTGGAAGATATCATGGCCTCCATCAACTACCTGAACTGTGTGGCCATGGGCGTCGGTGTGCCTGACGATATCGACCACCTGGGCAACCGCCGTCTGCGCTGCGTGGGCGAGCTGCTGCAGAACCAGTTCCGCATCGGTTTCAGCCGTCTGGAGCGGGTCATCCGGGAGCGTATGACTGTCCAGGATCTGGATTCCGTCACCCCCCAGACTCTGATCAACATCCGGCCCGTCACAGCCGTTATCAAGGAATTCTTCGGGTCCTCTCCTCTGAGCCAGTTCATGGATCAGAATAACCCTCTGGCTGAGCTGACCCACAAGCGCCGTCTGTCCGCTCTGGGTCCCGGCGGTCTGAGCCGTGACCGGGCTTCCTTCGATGTCCGTGATATTCACTACACCCACTACGGCCGTATGTGCCCCATCGAGACCCCTGAAGGTCCTAACATCGGTCTGATCAACTACCTGGCGACCTTTGCCCGGATCAATGAGTACGGCTTCGTTGAGGCTCCCTACCGGAAGGTGGACAAGGCCACCGGCTTTGTTACCAAGGATGTGGAGTACATGACCGCTGACGTGGAAGACGATTACTACGTCGGTCAGGCCAACGAGCCTTTGGACGAGAATGGCTGTCTGGCCAACGCCCGTATCACCTGCCGTCACCGCAACGAGATCATTGAAGTGGATCGGAACATGATCGACTACATCGACGTGTCCCCCAGAATGATGATCTCCATCGCTACCTCTTTTATTCCCTTCCTGCAGAACGATGACGCAAACCGTGCCCTGATGGGCGCGAACATGCAGCGTCAGGCCGTGCCTCTGCTGACGACCGAGCCTCCTGTGGTTGCTACCGGTATCGAGCATAAGGCAGCCGTGGACTCCGAAGTCTGCCTGAAGGCGAAGAAGCCCGGCGTGGTTACCGCCGTTTCTGCCGACACCATCAGCCTGCGCTATGATGACAGCGAGACCGAGACCATGCACCTGACCAAGTTCGCCCGCTCCAATGCCGGTACCTGCATCAACCAGCGGCCCAACGTTGTGGTCGGCGAGCGTGTGGACACCGAAGAGATCATTGCCGACGGCCCCAGCTGCTCCAACGGCGAAGTGGCTCTGGGCAAGAACGTGCTGATCGGCTTCGTCACCTGGGAAGGTTACAACTACGAGGACGCCATTCTGCTGAACGAGCGTCTGGTCCGGGAGGATGTGTTTACCTCCATCCACATCGAGGAGCATGAGACCGAGGCCCGGGATACCAAGCTGGGACCCGAGGAGATCACCCGTGATATCCCCAATGTGGGCGAGGACACCCTGAAGGATCTGGACGAGAACGGCATTATCCGTATCGGCGCCGAGGTCCATTCCGGCGATTATCTGGTCGGTAAGGTCACCCCCAAGGGCGAGACCGAGCTGACTCCCGAGGAGCGTCTGCTGCGGGCCATCTTCGGAGAGAAGGCCAGAGAAGTCCGCGATACCTCTCTGAAGGTGCCTCACGGTGAGAGCGGCATCGTTGTGGATGTCAAGGTCTTCACCAGAGAGAACTCCGATGAGCTGGCTCCCGGCGTTACCAAGTCTGTCCGCGTCATCATTGCCCAGAAGCGTAAGATTTCCGTGGGCGATAAGATGGCCGGCCGTCACGGCAACAAGGGCGTTGTGTCCCGTGTCCTGCCGGAGGAGGATATGCCTTTCCTGCCCGACGGTACTCCCCTGGATATCGTGCTGAACCCCCTGGGCGTGCCTTCCCGTATGAACATCGGACAGGTTCTGGAGGTCCATCTGGGCTATGCCGCCCGGGCTCTGGGCTGGAACGTTGCCACCCCCGTCTTTGACGGCGCCAATGAGAAGGATATCCGTGAGACCCTGAAGCTGGCGGGCCTGCGGGAAGACGGAAAGACCATTCTGTATGATGGCCGTACCGGCGAGCCCTTCGACAACCTGGTCACAGTCGGCTATCCTTACTATTTGAAACTCCATCATCTGGTCGATGATAAGATTCACGCCCGTTCCACCGGCCCCTACGCCCTCGTTACCCAGCAGCCTCTGGGCGGCAAGGCTCAGTTCGGCGGCCAGCGTTTCGGCGAAATGGAAGTCTGGGCACTGGAGGCCTATGGCGCTGCCTACACCCTGCAGGAGATCCTGACCGTAAAGTCCGACGACGTCACCGGACGTGTGAAGACCTACGAGGCCATTGTCAAGGGCGAGAATATCCCCAAGCCCGGCGTGCCCGAGTCCTTCAAGGTTCTGGTTAAGGAGCTGCAGGCCCTGTGCCTGGATATCCGCGTACTGGATGAGCAGGGCAATGAGATTGAGCTCAGGGAGGACGATGACGACGATGATGTGGTCTACTCCTCCGGCAACGACAACGAGGATGTTGTTGTGGGCGACACCAATGAAGTGCTGGATGCCGGTTTCGTCATCGACGAGGACGGCCCTGAGGATATTATGGACGTGTTCAGCGATCTGGATGACGCTGACAAGACAGAGGAATAAGGAGGCTCGATAAATGGCAAATGCCACCTTTGATGCCATTAAAATCGGCATCGCTTCTCCGGAGATGATCCGGCAGTGGTCCTATGGCGAGGTCAAGAAGCCTGAGACCATTAACTACCGTACCCTGAAGCCCGAACGTGACGGACTGTACTGCGAGCGTATCTTTGGACCTACCAAGGACTGGGAGTGTCACTGCGGCAAGTACAAGAAGATCAAGTACAAGGGAAAGATCTGCGACCGCTGCGGCGTGGAAGTCACCAAGTCCAAGGTCCGCCGGGAGCGCATGGGCCACATTGAGCTGGCCACTCCCTGCAGCCATATCTGGTACTTTAAGGGCATTCCCTCCCGTATGGGCCTGATTTTGGATATCTCCCCCAAGGTGTTGGAGAAAGTCCTGTATTTTGCCGCCTATATCGTCACGGACCCCGGCGATGCGCCTCTGACTGTGAACCAGGTGCTCACCGAGAAGGAATACCGGGACATGCGGGAGAAGTACGAGAACGACTTCAAGGCCGGCATGGGTGCGGAAGCTGTGAAGGAACTGCTGGAACAGCTGGATCTGGATAAGCTTTCTGAACAGCTGCGGGAAGAGCTGAAGACAGCTTCCTCCCAGAAAAAGCTGCGTATTGTCAAGCGGCTGGAGGTCGTTGAGGCTTTCCGGGAGTCCGGCAACAAGCCCAGCTGGATGATTATGGACGTTCTGCCCGTGATTCCGCCCGATATCCGCCCCATGATCCAGTTGGACGGCGGCCGGTTCGCTACCTCTGACCTGAACGATCTGTACCGCCGGGTCATCAACCGAAACAACCGCCTGAAGCGGCTCATGCAGCTCAACGCTCCTGATATCATCGTCCGCAACGAGAAGCGGATGCTGCAGGAGGCTGTGGATGCCCTGATCGACAATGGCCGCCGGGGCCGCGCCGTCACCGGCGCCAACAACCGCGCACTGAAGTCCCTGTCTGATATGCTGAAGGGCAAGCAGGGCCGGTTCCGCCAGAACCTGCTGGGCAAGCGTGTCGACTATTCCGGCCGTTCCGTTATCGTTGTCGGCCCTGAGCTGAAGCTGTATCAGTGCGGCGTGCCCAAGGAAATGGCCATTGAGCTGTTCCGGCCCTTTGTTATGAAGAAGCTGGTCTCCGATGGCCTGGCAAACAACATCAAGTCCGCCAAGAAGATGATCGACAAGGGCAAGACCGAGGTCTGGGACGCTCTGGACGAAATCATCAAGGACCGTCCCGTTATGCTGAACCGTGCGCCTACGCTGCACCGTCTGGGCATTCAGGCCTTTGAGCCTATCCTGGTGGAGGGCCGTGCCCTGAAGCTGCACCCCCTGTGCTGCACCGCTTTCAACGCGGACTTCGATGGCGACCAGATGGCTATCCATGTGCCCCTGTCCCCCGAGGCCCAGGCTGAGGCAAGAATGCTGATGCTTTCCGCCAACAACCTGCTGCGTCCTCAGGACGGCAAGCCCGTTACCGTGCCGACTCAGGATATGATTCTGGGTGCCTACTACCTGACCTATACCCGTCTGGGCAAGGCCGAGAAGGGCTCCGAGACTGTTTACGTTACCGATTCCGGCGATACCAATCTGCCGGTGAATACCGTTGTGGATGCCGATGACTTCCTGGCCGCCAATAAGGCCGCCTCTTCCGTAGGCAAGGCCACTGCCAAGTTCCGCCCCATCCACAGCTACTCCAGCACCGAAGAGGCCATTGCCGCTTACGCTGATGGCGCCATCGGCCTGCACGCCCCCATCCGGGTGCGCTATGGCAAAGAGATTGACGGCAAGATGGAGTACCGCATTATCGATGCCACTGTGGGCCGCCTGATTTACAACGAGCCTATTCCTCAGGATCTGGGCTTTGTAGACCGCTCTGTCCCCGGCCATGAGTTCGACCTGGAGATTTCCTTCCTGGTTGGCAAGAAGCAGCTGGGCAAGATCATTGACAAGTGCATCCGTAGGCATGGCTTCACCATCGCCACCGAGATGCTGGACCGAATCAAGGCTCTGGGCTACAAGTATTCCACCAAGGGCGCTATTTCCGTGTCCATTGCGGACATGGTGGTTCCCGCCGTGAAGTACGAACTGGTCAAAGAAGCCGAGGGCAAGGTCGTCGATATCGAAAACTACTATCGCCAGGGCTTTATCACCAATGACGAGCGCTATCGTTTGGTGGTTCAGCAGTGGGAGAAGACCACCGCTGACGTTACCAACGCACTGCAGGGCAATCTGGATGAGTTCAACCCCATCTACATGATGGCTGACTCCGGCGCCCGTGGTTCTATGGCCCAGATCCGTCAGCTGGCCGGCATGCGCGGCTTGATGGCCGATACCGCCGGACGTACCATTGAGATCCCCGTTAAGGCGAACTTCCGTGAGGGCCTGTCCGTTCTGGAGTACTTCATCTCCTCCAGAGGCGCCCGTAAGGGCATGACCGATACCGCTCTGCGTACCGCTGACTCCGGTTACCTGACCCGCCGAATGGTGGATGTTTCCCAGCAGGTCATCATCCGGGAGAAGAACTGCGGTACAACCCACGGTATCTGGGTGGGCGCCGTTATCCAGAAGGGCGATGTGATCGACACCTTCGGCAACCGTATCCGCGGCCGTTACCCTGTTCACGATGTGGTGGATCCCAAGACAGGCGAGCTGCTGCACTCCAAGGATGTCATGATGATGCCTGAGGATGCCGCCAAGTTTGAGGCCCACGGCATTGACAGGATTTATATCCGTACGATTCTGGGCTGCCGCGCCCGGAACGGTGTCTGCGCCAAGTGCTACGGCATGAACCTGGCCACCTCCAAGGAAGTGGATCTGGGTGAGGCCGTCGGTATCATTGCCGCCCAGTCCATCGGCGAGCCCGGTACTCAGCTGACCATGCGTACCTTCCACTCCGGCGGTGTTGCGGGTGACGATATCACGCAGGGTCTGCCTCGAGTCGAAGAACTGTTCGAGGCCCGCCGTCCCAAGAAGATGGCCCAGATTTCTGAGATTACCGGCGTTGTCAACATTGACGAGTCTCACCGCACCGCTCTGCGTAACATCACAGTTACCGCGGACGACGGCGAGGTCAAGGTCTACCAGGTGCCTTACTCCGTTGGCCTGAAGGTCACCCATGGTAAGGTGGTCCAGAAGGGTGAGCCCATCACCGATGGCGCACTGTATCCTCAGGATGTGCTGCGTATCTCCGGTGTGGAAGCCGTTCAGGATTATCTGGTCCAGTCCGTTCAGGCGGTGTACCGTCAGCAGGGTGTTGAGATCAACGATAAGCACATCGAGGTCATCATTCGACAGATGATGCGTACCACCCGTGTGGAGGATCCCGGCGATACCCATCTGCTCGTCGGCTCCGTCGTGGATAACTTCGAGTTTGAGGATGCCAACGCTGCCGTGCAGGCACGGATTGACGCAGGCGAGTCTGACCTGAAGCTGGCAACCGGCTCTGCCGTGCTGCTGGGTATTACCAAGGCCTCCCTGGCCACGGATTCCTTCCTGTCCGCCGCCTCCTTCCAGGAGACCACCAAGGTCCTGACCGACGCTGCCATCAAGGGTAAGGTCGATCATCTGGTAGGCTTGAAGGAGAACGTTATCATCGGTAAACTGATCCCCGCGGGCTCCGGCCTCATGGCCTACCGGGATTATGAGCCGGGCGTGACCCCTGAGCCTCGGATCCCCGAGGCAGAGGTAGAAGCCAAGACCGAGCTGCAGTAATATCATATCCGGATTTTTCCGCCTCTCCGTGATTTTCGGAGAGGCGGACTTTTTGCGTAAATGGAGCCTGGGGATCAGTAAATTCATCATTTACAATTGTGCGCCGATAGTGTATACTGAAATTGGGAATATTCACGGAAAAGGGGGATAACGATGAAGGTCAAATGCGATTTTTGCGGTACCATGATGAACGATACCGAGTCCGTCTGCCCAAACTGCGGCGCACCAAACGCCAGCGTCCGACGATCCAGCGGCGATCAGCCTCTGACCATTGAGGAGCTGAAAAAGTGGTACGAAAGCAAGGGATTGCCGCCGGAGAATGTGACCCGGTTTTTTATCGGGAAAAACGTCAAAGAGCCCAAAGCCTTCGGTGTCTACTTTGAGGAAGCGTCCGGAAACTACATTGTCTATAAGAACAAGGCTTCCGGAGAACGGGCAGTGCGTTACCGGGGTACTGACCAGGCCTACGCGGTAAACGAGCTGTTCCAGCGGCTCAAGCAGGAGATTACCCAGCAGAAAATGCGCAACGTCAAACAGGCGGCCGCGGGGGCCGGCGGTGCCGGAAACCCTAAACAAAGCCTTGCGAAGACCGGCAAAAGCGTAGGCAAGGGCTGCATCGGCTGTCTCATTGCCATTGTGGGCTCCGTAGCGGCCATGTTCGTCTTTATGATTATCCTGGGCCTGTTTCTTATGCGCAATGACCCCTCCGCAGGCTACTATACATATGATAACAGCTGCTACTACTACAGTACCCGCAGCTATGCGGACCTCAACTGGTTCCGCTACAATGGGGATACTTGGGAAGGGCCTCTTGATTTGGCCCAGGTGCCCGACTCTCTGGAAACAAAAAAATCCAGCAAGCCCTATTTCACCCAAAATAGCTGGGATTCCAGCCTCCCTTGCACGGACTTTAAGCAAAGTGTCTACGGGCAGGACATGCAGGAGGATATGTACGTATCCATCGGCTATTACCGCTGCGGGGCGCTGTATTACCACTTAAACAGCGATTATAATGAGGACTGGTTCTGTTGGTCAGACCAGTGGGAGAGGGTTGATTTTTCCGAACTGCCTCAGGATCTGAAGCACCCGTCCCAGGCCAAGCACTATCTGCTGTCCCAGACCTATACCAGCTCCCTGGGGGCAGAGGACTTTGCCCAGAGCCTGGTCTACCGGGACAGCCAGGCATCCCAGACCGCCTCCCGGGGCTACTATCGCGTCAACGACCGGACCTATTATCATCAGGGCTACTTCTATGACGATGAATGGTACAGCTATGACGACAATGACGGCTGGCAGCCCATAGAGCACAGCGCCATGCCGGAGGAACTGCACCATCCCTCCATGGTTCAGGACTTCTACTACACGGATACCTGGGATCCGGCCACCCAGACCTCGGATTTTACCGATTCCGATTTCTACGAAGCGCCCAGAGAAAACGACTCCGGCAGCAGCTCCGACAGCGATTTCAACTGGGATTCCGGCGATTCCTGGGACTCCGGGGATACCGATTGGGATTCTGATTGGTAACAATATCAAGGCTCCTTTCAAACGAGGGAGCCTTTTCTTTGGCGCAAAAGCAGGGGAAAGGTACCATTTGTGGGAAATATCAAAAACCAACTTGGGGAAACTCAGGTTTTGTGAATATTTATTTTGAATTATTGGTTGACAATTTGGAAAAATTGCGTATAATACTAACTTGTATGGATATGAAAAGAGAATGTATGATCCCTGAATCCGGCCAGATACCGGATCTGAAAGGCAACAGAATTCTGGTGGGCAGCAAGCAGCTGCGCAAGGCCCTGAAGGCCGGCACTGTTTTGACTGTTTTCCTGGCCCGCAACGCCGACCCCGGTGTGACGGAGCCCATTGCCGACCTGTGTCAGGCGGCGGATATCCAGCCCATTTGGGTTGATTCCATGAAGGAGCTGGGACGCTCCTGCGGGATTGATGTGGGCACGGCGGCTGCCGCCGTATTAAAACCCTGATTCTACCGGGATAATCCCGTAGAATATAGAACCCGCCGAAAGGCGAGAATCAAAGAAAGGAGAAATTAGATGCCTACTTTTAATCAGCTGGTAAAGAACGGCCGTAAGGCTGCCATCTACAAGTCCAACTCTCCTGCTCTGCAGAGAGGTCTGAACACTCTGGAGAACAAGGCTACTACTCTGCCCTCCCCCCAGAAGCGTGGCGTTTGCACTGCCGTCCGTACCACCACCCCCAAGAAGCCTAACTCTGCACTGCGTAAGATCGCTCGTGTACGTCTGACCAATGGTATGGAAGTTTCTGCTTACATCCCCGGTGTCGGCCACAACCTGCAGGAGCACTCCGTGGTTCTGATCCGCGGCGGTCGTGTCAAGGACCTGCCTGGTGTTCGTTACCACATCATTCGCGGCACTCTGGATACCCAGGGCGTGCAGAACCGGATGCAGTCCCGTTCCAAGTACGGCGCAAAGCGTCCCAAGGCTGGCAAGAAGAAGTAATTTTTCTTCCGAACTACCTTAAATTATCCCTACGCCCTTTCGCAAGGCAAGGCCTTGCCAGCGTTTATATATAGATTATATGAACCTCTGGCCAGGCACAACGAAAGTAACACTTTCGAGTACCGATGAAATCATTATATTATGAAGGAGGGAAGCAAAGTGCCCAGAAGAGGTAATGTTCCCAAGAGAGAGGTCCTTCCGGATCCTAATTACAATTCCGTTCTGGTTACCAAGCTCGTAAACAGCATCATGCTGGACGGCAAGAAGGGTGTTGCCCAGAAAGTTGTCTATGGTGCTTTCGAAATCGTCGAGAATAAGACCGGCAAGAACGGCCTGGAAGTCTTCCAGCAGGCTATGGAAAACATCATGCCCGCCGTGGAGCTGAAGGCTCGCCGTGTAGGCGGCGCCACCTATCAGGTGCCTATCGAAGTCCGGGCTGACCGCCGTCAGACCCTGGGTCTGCGTTGGATCACCCTGTACAGCCGCAACCGCAGCGAAAACACCATGAAGGAGCGGCTGGCCGCTGAGATCATGGACGCTGCCAACAACACCGGCGCATCCGTGAAGAAGCGCGAGGATGTCCACAAGATGGCCGAGGCCAACAAGGCATTCGCCCATTTCCGCTGGTAATCAAGGAGAGAATTCATGCCTAGACAGTATTCCCTGGAAAATACCAGAAACTTCGGCATCATGGCCCACATCGATGCCGGTAAAACCACCACGACCGAGCGTATCCTGTTCTACACCGGCCGCAACTACAAGATCGGTGAGACTCACGACGGCTCCGCTACCATGGACTGGATGGCCCAGGAGCAGGAGCGCGGCATCACCATCACTTCCGCTGCTACTACCTGCTTCTGGAAGGGCTGCCGCCTGAACATCATTGATACCCCGGGCCACGTGGACTTCACCGTTGAGGTGGAGCGCTCCCTGCGTGTTCTGGACGGCGCTGTTACCGTCCTGTGCGCCAAGGGCGGCGTTGAGCCTCAGACCGAGACCGTTTGGCGTCAGGCCGATGAGTACAAGGTCCCCCGGATGATCTATGTCAACAAGATGGACATCATGGGTGCCGACTTCTACAGAGTTCTGACCATGATCGACGAGCGTCTGAAGTGCAATGCTGTGCCCATTCAGCTGCCCATCGGCTCCGAGGCTTTCTTCAAGGGCAATATCGACCTGCTGACCATGAAGGCAAATGTCTTCTATGATGAGCTGGGTAAGGATGTCCGTGTGGAAGACATTCCCGAGGACATGGTGGACCTGGCCAACGAGTACCACGAGAAGCTGCTGGATGCCGTCACGGCTCTGGATGACGACCTGGCCATGAAGTACCTGGAGGGTGAGGAAATCACCGTTCCCGAGATCAAGGCTGTCATCCGTAAGGCTACAATTGCCAACGAGATGGTGCCCGTGGTCTGCGGTACCTCTTACAAGAACAAGGGTGTTCAGGAAGTTCTGGATGCTGTTGTTGACTATATGCCCAGCCCCCTGGATAAGAAGGGCATCAAGGGCATCAACCCCGAGACCGAGGAAGAGGACTTCCGTCCCGCTTCCGATGAGGCTCCTTTCTCCGCCTTGGCGTTCAAGATCGCTACCGACCCCTACGTCGGCAAGCTGTGCTACTTCCGTGTGTACTCCGGTACTCTGGACAAGGGCAGCACCGTTCTGAACTGCACCAAGGGCACCAAGGAGCGTCTGGGCCGCATCCTGCAGATGCACGCCAACCATCGGGAAGACATCGACACCATCTACGCCGGCGATATCGCTGCCGCTGTTGGTGTGAAGAACACCACCACCGGTGACACCTTCTGTGATGAGAACCATCCCATCATTCTGGAGTCCATGGTGTTCCCCGAGCCTGTTATCGAGGTTGCCATCGAGCCCAAGACCAAGGCCGGTCAGGAAAAGATGGGCATTGCCCTGTCCAAGCTGGCTGAAGAAGACCCCACCTTCCGGACCTACACCAACAAGGAAACCGGGCAGACCATCATCGCCGGCATGGGCGAGCTGCACCTGGAAATCATTGTTGACCGTCTGCTCCGTGAGTTCAAGGTGGAGGCCAACGTCGGCGCTCCTCAGGTTTCCTACAAGGAGACCATCCGCAAGGCTGTGGATCAGGAGACCAAGTATGCCCGTCAGTCCGGCGGTAAGGGCCAGTACGGTCATGTTAAGATTCATGTGGAGCCCAACGAGCCCGGCAAGGGTTACGAGTTCATCAACGCTGTAGTTGGCGGCGCCATCCCCAAGGAGTATATCCCTGCAGTTGACGCCGGCATTCAGGGCGCCATGGAAGCAGGTGTTCTGGCCGGCTATCCCGTTGTGGACGTAAAGGTCACCCTGTTCGACGGCTCCTACCATGAAGTCGACTCCTCCGAAATGGCGTTTAAGATCGCCGGTTCCATGGCTTTCAAGGAAGCCTGCCGGAAGGCTGATCCCACCATTCTGGAGCCCATTATGAAGGTTTCCGTCACTGTTCCCGATGAGTATATGGGCACCGTTATCGGTGACATCACTGCTCGCCGCGGCAACATCCTGGGCCAGATCACCCGTACCGGTGCTGTCCAGATCGACGCCAACGTTCCTCTGGCTGAGATGTTCGGCTACGCTACCGACCTGCGTTCCAAGACCCAGGGCCGTGGCAACTACTCCATGGAGCCCAGCCACAATGCTGAGCTGCCCAAGAGCAAGACTGAAGAGCTGATCAAGGCTCGTTCCAGAGATTAATTTTCTGTAAAAAGAAAAATTTCTCTTGTGTTTCCGCACAATCTATTGTATTATGTACTTGATGTGCGGAAACACATATCGCCAAAAAGTATGTTAATACAATTCATAATTAACAGGAGGATTATTTCAAATGGCTAAGCAGAAGTTTGAAAGAACCAAGCCCCATGTTAACATCGGCACCATCGGCCATGTTGACCACGGCAAGACCACTCTGACCGCCGCTATCACCAAGTTTCTGGCTCTGAAGGGCCAGGCCGACTTCGAGGACTACGCTTCCATCGATAAGGCTCCCGAAGAGAAGGCTCGTGGTATCACGATCAACACCGCTCACGTTGAGTACGAGACCGACAAGCGTCACTACGCTCACGTTGACTGCCCGGGCCACGCCGACTATATCAAGAACATGATCACCGGCGCTGCTCAGATGGACGGTGCTATTCTGGTTATCGCTGCTACCGACGGCCCCATGGCTCAGACTCGTGAGCACCTGCTGCTTGCCCGTCAGGTCGGCGTGCCCTACATCGTTGTGTTCCTGAACAAGTGCGATCAGGTTGACGATGAGGAGCTGCTGGAGCTGGTCGAGATGGAAGTCCGCGAGACTCTGAACGAGTACGAGTTCCCCGGCGACGACACCCCCATCATCAAGGGTTCCGCTCTGAACGCTCTGGTTTCCGAGTCCAAGGATCCCAATGCTCCCGAGTATGCCTGCATCAAGGAGCTGATGGACGCTGTTGATGACTATATCCCCACTCCCGACCGTAAGGCTGACCAGCCCTTCCTGATGCCCGTTGAGGACGTCTTCACCATCTCCGGCCGTGGCACCGTTGCTACCGGTCGTGTGGAGCGTGGTATCGTCAAGAAGAACGAGCCCGTGGAAATCGTTGGCCTGAAGGAAGAGAAGACCCCCACTGTCGTTACCGACATCGAGATGTTCCACAAGCTGCTGGACTTCGCTGAAGCCGGCGACAACATCGGCGCTCTGCTGCGTGGCGTGGACAAGAAGAACGTTGAGCGTGGTCAGGTTCTGTGCAAGCCCGGTTCCATCCATCCTCACACCAAGTTCTCCGGCCAGGTTTACGTCCTGTCCAAGGAAGAAGGCGGCCGTCATACTCCCTTCTTCAACAACTATCGTCCTCAGTTCTACTTCCGTACCACTGACGTGACCGGCATCATCACTCTGCCCGAGGGCGTTGAGATGTGCATGCCCGGCGATAACGTCGTGATGAAGGTCGAGCTGATCACCCCCATCGCTATCGAGAAGGGCCTGCGTTTCGCTATCCGCGAGGGCGGCCGTACCGTCGGTTCCGGTGTTGTTACCGAGGTTGCTGAATAATCAGCTTCTGACTTAACACCTTCATCCCCCTGCCGAAAGGCAGGGGGATTTTTTGTTCAAACAACCTTCACAGAAAAGTTATCACTTTACAATCCCCCATATGATACGATACAATTATAAAAGTTGGAGGAGGAAGATCGGATGGCATACATTGAATTTGAAGATGTAAAAAAGATTTACGGAACCGGCCAGGCACAGGTGCGGGCGTTGGATGGCGTGACGTTTCAGGTGGAAAAAGGGGAGTTCGTCATTCTGTTGGGTTCTTCCGGCGCGGGCAAAACGACTCTGTTAAATATGCTGGGCGGTATGGATACCATTACGGAGGGAAAAATCCTTTTTGATGGCAGGGATATCTCCCATATGTCCAATTTTGAAATGGCTCGCTATCGCCGCCATGACGTGGGTTTTGTGTTTCAGTTTTATAACCTGATTCCGAATCTGACTGCTCTGGAAAATGTTGAGATCGCGGCCCAGCTGTGCAGCAACCCCATTCCGGCGGCTCAGGCACTGAATATGGTTGGCCTGTCTGAACGCGCGCGGAATTTTCCCGCGCAGCTTTCCGGCGGCGAACAGCAGCGGGTGGCAATTGCCCGGGCACTGGCGAAGAATCCGCGGCTTCTTTTGTGCGACGAACCCACCGGCGCGCTGGACTATGTGACCGGCAAGGCAATTCTGAAGCTCCTCTACGATTTGAGTAAAGAGCGCGGCATGACTGTGATTATCATTACCCATAACCAGGCCATTGCGCCCATGGCGGATCGGATTATCCGCATCAAAAGCGGAAAGATCCGTTCCAATGAACTGAACGAGAACATCGTTCCCATCGATCAGATCGAGTGGTGAGTGTATGAGATCGATTCTGAAAATGACGTCCAGGACCATCCGGAGCTTTTTCGGACGGTATCTTGCGTTACTGTTGATTGTCGCCCTCAGCGTCAGTTTTTTTGCCGGCCTGAAGGTGACGAAGGATGCCATGTATGCCACGGCCCAGGACTATCTGGAGGCTCAGAACTTCTGCGATTTCCGCCTGCTTTCTACCCTTGGCTTCACAGATGACGATGTGGACGCGCTTCGGCGTGAGGGCTATATCGGCAAGGCTGAGGGCGTCAGGAGCACGGATGTCCTGATTCCTTACGAGGATGGCAATAAGGCGTTTAAACTTCTGTCCATCACGGATCAGGTGAATATTCCCTCTTTGGTCGCCGGGCGCATGCCCCAGACGAAAACCGAATGTCTGGCGGATGCCCGGGCTTTTGACCAATCCGACATTGGCACTGTGGTTACGCTTTCTTCTGACAATGCCACTGACACTCTGGACATGCTGAATACCCGGAGTTTTCTCATTGTGGGCCTTGCAAACACCCCACTGTACATCAGTACGGACCGGGGGACCACCACCATTGGCGACGGCGCCCTGAAGGGGTTCCTTTTCCTCCACCCGGATGCCTTTGATCTGGAGGTCTACACGGAGGTGGACGTGTGCCTGCGCCGTTCCGCCGCCATTTATTCCCATGAATACGAGTCCATTATGGAGACCTACAAGCCTGAGATCACCAAGCGGGTCTATGAACTGGCCTGGGACCAGTATGACAATTATCTGGATCTGCTGGGCCTGGACCGGGAAAACGCCAAATATGTGGATCTGGAGGAGCCGGAGACCTATGTGCTGACCCGCCGGGAGAACGCGGGCTTCGTCAGCTTTCAGAATGATACGGCCATCGTCTCCGCTATGGCAAACCTGCTGCCGGTGTTCTTTATTATGATCGCCCTGCTGGTCTGTATTACGACTATGACACGAATGGTCAGCGAAGAGCGTACCCAGATCGGCGTCCTGAAGGCCATGGGGTTTCACAGCTGGGACATTGCCGCCAAGTACCTGCTCTATGCTCTCAGCGCTACGCTGTTAGGCTGGCTGTTGGGCTTCTTCCTGGGGACCTGGGGGCTGCCGGAGGTGTTCTGGGCGGCCTATGGGGCGCTGTATAAGTTTGCCCCGCTGAAATATACCTATAGCCGCAGCCTTGCAATGGTCACCCTGGGTGTGTCTCTGATGGGCATTCTGGGGGCCACACTGGCCTCCTGCTGGAAGAGTCTGCGCAGCGTCCCCGCGGAATTGATCCGGCCCCAGCGGGGCAAGAGCGGCAAGCGCATTCTGTTGGAATACATTCCCTTTTTGTGGAAGCCCCTGTCCTTCCTCCAAAAGATCACTTTGCGGAATATGCTTCGCTATAAGCTTCGCATGACCATGATGCTGGTGGGCATCGGCTGCTGTACGGCTTTGATGGTCACGGCTTTCGGCGTCCGGGATTCCATGCTCCATGTGGGCGATGACCAGTTCAGCGGCGTGCAGCACTATGCCATGTCTTTCAGCTTCACGGAGGGAGAGGACACCCCGGAGGAAGCGGCTAAAGTAGATGGGGTGGAGGATGTGCTGCCCTGCATCCAGGACCGGGTGGATGTGTATGGCGACACCGAAAATATGCACTCCGTGACGCTCATCGGCCTGGACAGCTGGGATACCCTGAACGAGTACTGGACTTTGACCTGGGATGGACAGGATGTTTCCGAACCTGGAGCGGGGGAGGCTCTGGTCAGCCGCCGTCTGGCGGAAAAGCTGGCCCTCTCCGCGGGAGACGCCATCGAGGTCGAGGACAGCGACCTGAATCGGGTCACTTTCCGAGTGGCCGGTGTGTTTGAAAACTATGTAGGCAATTATCTCTTTGTCCAGGCGGAAAGCTGCCGGGAGAGATTTGGGAACGAGGGCAACAACGCCATTATGCTCCAGGCCTCCGGCGACCTGAATGCCATCGCCAAGGCCTTGACGAATTTGGACGGCGTTACCGCCCTGAGCCGTATGGATGTGCTGCTGGATCAGGTGGACAGTGCTATGAGCTGCCTGAACTACATCATCTGGCTGGTGGTGGGTTTTGCCTGGGCGCTGGCCTTTATTGTCATCTATAACCTAACAAACATCAATCTGGCTGAGCGGAGCCGGGAAATCGCCACGGTGGAGGTTCTGGGCTTTTATCCCAGAGAGACTGCGGCGTATGTTCTGCGGGAAAATCTGGTGCTCAGCTTTCTGGCGGCCATTCTGGGCCTTCCTCTGGGCAAGGTCATGCACGGCATCGTTATGGGCATGGTCATGGTGGACAATTCCTGCTTCAATACGCATATTGAGTGGACCAGTTATATTGCTGCCTTCGTCTGCACGGTGATCTTCGCCTGGGTGGTGGGTCTGGTCATGCGCCGCCACATCCGTAAGATCCCCATGGCGGAATCCCTGAAGGCGGTGGAGTAATGCGGTTGCAAAATCCCCGCAAAGCCGTTATAATGGGAGCAGTTAAATGAAGGAGTCGATTGTGATGGAATACAATAAGCAGCTGTCCCAGATGGTGCCCGGGGATCGGGTCGAGGGCTTTTACATTCTCAAGGAGGGAACCATCAAAACCTCCAACAGCGGTAAGCCTTTTCTGAGCGCGACCTTATCCGACAGGTCCGGCAATCTGGATCTGAAGGCTTGGGATTATTCCGGTCCTGTGGGTGCGCCGGAGGACGCGGGGAAGGTGGTCAAAGTCCGGGGCGACGTGACAGAGTACCGGGGTACTACCCAGCTGACCGCCTCCAATATCCGCATGGCGACCGCTGAGGATGGCTATGATGTGTCTGCCCTGGTGCCCACGGCCCCCATTGACCGGGACGAGACGCTGGAGGCCGTCCAGACACTGGTCCGCAGCCTGGAGGACCCGGACTACCGTCAGGTGGCGCAGACCATGCTCTCCCGGCACCTGGAGACCTTTCGCGGCATTCCCGCGGCCAAGAGCGTCCACCACAGTTTCCTGTCCGGCCTTTTGATGCACACGGCCAACATGCTGCGGCTGGCAGATTTCCTGGCGGGACTGTACCCCCAGATCATTGACCGCAGCCTGCTGCTTACGGGCACCCTGCTCCATGACTTTGCCAAGGAGCGGGAATTCACCTTCTCCCAGCTGGGGATGGTCACGGATTATTCCCGGAAGGGTCAGCTTTTGGGGCACCTGGTCATGGGCGCGCAGGAGATCGCCCAAGTAGCGGCAGAGTTGGGCACTCCGGAGGAAAAGAGCCTGCTTTTGCAGCATATGGTTCTCTCCCACCACGGCGAGCCGGAGTTCGGCGCGGCAGTGCGGCCCATGTTTGCCGAGGCGGAACTGCTGAGCTACATCGACCTGGTGGACAGCCGTATGGAAATCTACGCTGAAACCCTCCCCGCCGTCCCCGCCGGTTCCTTCAGCAGCCGGATCTTCGCGCTGGATAAGCGGATCTATCATCACGAATAAAAATGATGCATGGGGACGGCGGTTCTGCCGTCCCCATGAAATTTGTCAGCGGTAAAAATGCATTTCTTGTGGACAAATGCCCGCTGGTGTGATACAATAGGCCACGGCTTGCAAAAAAAGAGAGGAAGAATGTCGTGGAAACCATTGCATCTGTGAATTCGGCGGTGAACAGCTTCGTCTGGGGCGTTCCCGCTATGATCTGTATTGTGGGGGTCGGACTGCTGCTTAGCTTCCGCACCAGCTTTATCCAATTCCGACGGTTCGGCGCCGCTATGAAGGAGACCTTCGGGCGGATGTTTCATAAAAAGGATGCCGCGGAAGGCACTGTGACGCCTTTTCAGGCGGTTTGCACCGCTCTGGCGGCAACGGTAGGCACGGGCAATATCGCCGGCGTGGCGGGCGCTATTGCCATCGGAGGCCCAGGCGCGGTGTTCTGGATGTGGATCAGCGCCCTGCTTGGTATGTGCACTAAATTTGCGGAGGTCACTCTGGCAGTCCACTTCCGGGAACGGAATTCGGAAGGGGATTGGGTCGGCGGCCCCATGTACTATATCAAAAACGGTCTTGGCGAAAAGTGGCGGTTGCTGGCGGCGATTTACGCGGTGCTGGGCGTACTGACGGTCTTCGGCACCGGCAACGCCACCCAGGTCAACGCCATTATCACCGCGGTAGATACGGCGCTGCTGAGCTTTCATCCGGTCTCCGGCGTGTTTCTGGACCGGATGAATCTGATCATCGGCATCGGCATTGCCCTGCTGGTAGCCCTGGTGCTGGTGGGTGGACTGAAGCGCATTGGCGGCGTGGCGGAAAAGCTGGTGCCCTTTATGGCGCTGATTTACGTGGTCATGTCTCTGGGCGTACTGCTGCTGAACCTGAATCGGGTGCCGGAGACGTTTGGCATGATTCTGAAAGGAGCCTTTACGCCCTCCGCCGTCACCGGCGGCGCGGTGGGCAGCTTCTTTGTATGTGTGAAAAAGGGCGTGTCCCGGGGGATTTTCTCCAATGAGGCGGGCCTGGGCACCGGCTCTATCGCCCATGCGGCTTCGGATGTGGAGGACCCCATCCAACAGGGCTATTTCGGCATCTTCGAGGTATTCGCGGATACCATCGTTATCTGCTCCATGACCGCCTTTGTGATCCTTATCGGCGGCGAGAACATCGGCTACGGCGCCGCGGCCGGTGCGGAGCTGACCATTGGGGGCTTTACTTCTGTTTACGGCAGCTGGGCTTCCATCATTGCCGCTGTGGCCATGTGCTGCTTCGCCTTCTCCACCATCATTGGCTGGGGCCTGTACGGTACCCGCTGTCTGGAATTCCTGGTGGGCTCCAAGGCAAACCGGGGGTTCATGATCGTCTATTCCTTTGTGGCCATTGTAGGCGCAACCATGGACCTGGGGCTTCTGTGGGATATTGCCGATACTTTCAACGGCATGATGGTCATCCCCAACCTGATCGCTCTGTTCCTGCTGTCCGGAACGGTAGTAAAGCTGGTGAAAAAGGCGGGGTAATTCCCTTTGCATATCACAAGCCCGAGTGCGGAGCGATTCCTGCACCCGGGCTTGTGGTTTGAGGGAGAGCCCCAACCACATATGGGCTAGATCCCTCCGGGGCCGCCTTTCTTGTCCCGCCAAGAAAGGCGGGAAAGAATGCGGCCTAAGGGAGGCGCTGTCGGCAAAGCCGCCCTCCCTTAAGAATCCTTTCCGGCCTCAGAACCAACGTAGCCCCTGCACCGCCTTCCGGCGAGTACGGGGCATGGAATAGATTGAAATTTAAGCTTTTGCAGGCTGTTTTCACTGTGTGAAAACAGCAAGAGAACGTGGCCTATGGTAAAATTTTCAGATATTGAACACTTTAATAGAAAGCCGCCAAAACATTGCTGCTCTGACGTAAAAGCGCGCCGGAAAGGATTCTTAAGGGAGGGCGGTGCGTCGCGCAGCGAATCTAATGAATCGATTGCCGGTGGCAATCGTACCACTAATGCATCGGCTCTGCGGCGGGAGCAAGCAGCGGTCAGCGCCTCCCTTAAGCCGCATTCTTGCGGAGCTTCTTGGCGGGACAAGAAGCTCCCCGCCGGAGGCACCCAGCTAACGGGCGGACAGGGCGAATCAGGGATACCGTGCTTTCAGAAAAGCACACCCATTTTCTCTTGTACAATCCCCCTTTCCCGTGTATAATAGAGAAAACCCTACAGAAAGAGGAAAGATTATGGAATTCAAGGTCCTTGCCATCGGCGATGTGGTTGGCAACCCCGGGATGGAGCAGGTGCGGCGGAAGCTGCGGCAGATGAAACGGAATACGGGGGCTGACTTCGTCGTTGTCAACGGCGAAAACGCCAGCGTGGTGGGCATTACGCCGGATCAGGCGGAGGATATTCTGGATGCCGGGGCGGACGTCATCACCCTGGGCAACCACAGCTTCGGCAAGCGGGAGATCGTGAATTATCTGGAGGATACCTCCCGGGTGCTGCGGCCCGCCAATCTGGCGCCGCAGGCCCCCGGCAGAGGCTGGGACGTGTATGAAACCAGGGCCGGGGATGTGGCTGTCATCGATCTGATCGGCCGCTGCAATATGGACTATACCCCGGACAATCCCTTCCTGTTGGTGGAAAAGCTGGTAAAAAATATCTCCGCCAGGATCATCCTGGTGGAGATGCACGCGGAGGCTACTTCCGAAAAGCTGGCTATGGGATATATGCTGGACGGTCGGGTCAGCGCCGTCTGGGGCACCCATACCCATGTGCCTACGGCAGATACCCGGGTTCTGCCTAAGGGCACGGGCTATGTGACGGATCTGGGCATGACCGGCCCCCGGGACAGCGTCCTGGGCATCCGTCCGGAGCTTTCCATTGCCCGGTTCCGGGGAGACCTGACCGAGCGCTACCGCTGGGCGGAGGGACCTGCTAAAATGGAGGGCGTATTGTTCACCCTGGACACCGCTACGGGCAAATGCCTGAAGGTCCAGCGTGTGGACGAGAGCGACTAATCTCTGCGGGTCAGTCGATAGAGCCCATACCCCAGAGACGCTCCCAGAAGATTGAGAAGCAGATCGTCAATGTCGCAGGTGCCCACCATGCAGAGTAGCTGGGTCAGCTCAATGGTGGTGATGATAACGGCTACGGAGAGAAAGGTCAGCCAGAACTTCCGCAGAGATTTGCAGATCTCCGGCAGGAAATATCCCAGTGGGATAAACAGCACCACATTCCCCAACAGATTCCGCAGGGCGATGCGGACAAGATAGGGCCGCACCGGCGGCCGCAGCAGCCGGGAAAAACGCCGGATGGTCTGAAAGGGCACCGGATTGAAATGTGTCTGCAGGTACAGCGGGAAGGAAACTCCTGCCTCGTTGGGCGTCCTTGCCAGAAGCAGCCACAGCATGACGGCGCAGTACAGCAAAAAAAGAATATATTTTCGGTATTTGGAACCCATGAGCCGCTCCTTTCGCAAAAGTATGGCCATTATACCAAAGACCGGGAAAAAACGCAAGAAAGGAAATTCGCCCGTTCTCCACAGCCTTTGTGGAAAAACGGCAGAAGAAGACAGAATATGGTAAGACCTGTTTGCAAAGATGTATTTTTCCTCAGCCGGCCATCCCGTCCGGCAGACCTGACGGATGCGGCCATCGGCCAGGATCTGCTGGATACGCTGAACGCCCATCGGGACGGTTGCGTAGGCATGGCGGCCAATATGATCGGGGAAGCGGTAAGGATCATTGTTTTGGACAATGAAGGGGAGGACATTCTGATGTTCAATCCCGAGATTCTCAAGCGGGAAGGGGAGTACCAGACGGAAGAGGGGTGCCTGTCTCTGGAGGGCACCCGGAAAACGACGCGCTTCCGCAAGATTAAGGTCCGCTACCAGAATGAAGCGTTCCAGACCAGGATCAAGACCTTCCAGGGCTTCACCGCCCAGATCATCCAGCACGAGTGCGACCATCTGGAAGGAATAATCATCTAAACGCAAATCGCCTGGCTCCTTGAGGGAGCCAGGCGAAAAACTATGGAGTTACGCCTTTTCCAGAGCCAGAGTGCGGGTGGTCAGATCGCAGACCTCACGGGGTCCGAAATACTGGATGGCGCCGGGGTAGACATAGCAGGTTTCCACGGCCCACTGGGCTCTGTGTTCTGCAAAATACTGGAAAGGCTTGCCGTCCAGCTCCACCAGGGCCTTACGGATAACGGGCTTGTCCTGACCGTTTCTCCGCTCCATGTTCATCATCTTGGTGATGGGCATGCCGCCTGCAACCCACTCTTCCGCGGGCTTGGACAGGTTGGAGACCTTGGACAGATAGCCGGTGTAACCGTACTGGATCAGCATGAAGGCGTTGTAGCCCAGGGAGTAGCAGTAGTCGGCATCGAAGTTGGAGGGGAATGCGCAGCGGCCCTCGTAGCCCAGGAAGTGGTGCTGGGTGGAGAACTTGCCGTTGTAGGTGCCGGCGGCCTTCCGGGCGGCCAGGTTGTCCTTGACCAGGGCGGAGAACAGCTTCTCGGATTCAATCAGAGAGACCTGCACGTTGCCATGGGGGTCGCGCTCCAGGAACAGCTGCTGCTGGATGCTCTCAGGCAGGATGGCAAAGACCTCCATGGATGCCTTGGTCAGGCCGGCCTCGATGAAGGCATACTTTTCCTTCCAGGTGGGCAGGGCATTGAATTCGGCGGTCTTCTCACCGGCCAGCAGCTCATTGATCTCGGCAATCAGCACGGAGAATTCGGGAACGAACTCCACGATGCCCTCGGGAATGATGGCAACGCCGAAGTTCCAGCCCTTGGCGGCGCGGCTGGCCACGGAATCAGCGATGTAGTCGGCAATCTGTGCCAGAGACATCTTCTTGGCGGCCACTTCCTCACCGATCAGGCAGATGTTGGGCTGGGTCTCCAGAGCGCACTCCAGAGCCACGTGAGAGGCGGAACGGCCCATAACCTTGACGAAGTGCCAATACTTCTTGGCAGAGTTGGCGTCCCGCTCGATGTTGCCGATGATTTCACTATAGGTCTTGGTAGCGGTATCGAAGCCGAAGGAGCACTCAATGTCCTCGTTCTTCAGGTCGCCGTCAATGGTCTTGGGGCAGCCGATGACCTGGATGCTGGAATTGTGGGCGGCAAAATACTCGGCCAGTACGGCGGCGTTGGTGTTGGAGTCGTCGCCGCCGATGATGACGATGGCGGTGATGCCGTGCTTTTTGCACACACCCTCAGCCACGGCAAACTGTTCCTCGGTCTCCAGCTTGGTTCTGCCGGAGCCGATGATATCAAATCCGCCGGTGTTGCGGTACTGGTTGATGTATGCATCGTCAAAGACCACGTAGTCGTCTTCCAGCAGACCGCTGGGGCCGCCCTTGAAGCCGTAGAGGACATTTTCCTTGTCGCAGGCCTTCAGCGCGTCATACAGGCCGCAGATCACGTTGTGGCCGCCGGGAGCCTGACCGCCGGAGAGGATGACACCCACGACCTGCTTTCTGGCCGCAGAGGTGTTCTTGCCCTTCTGGAAGGTGATCTCATTCTTGCCGTAGGTATTGGGGAACAGGGCCTTGATCTTTTCCTGATCGGCTACGCTCTCGGTGGCTTCGCCGTCGCGGACGCAAATATCGGAGATGCCATTGCGCAGCATACCCGGAAGCTTGGGATTATACTGGTATCTGGCCATCTGAAGAGGGGACAGTTCCATGAAAAAACACTCCTTGCAAATTTTAAGTAGATTTCTCCGGGGGACATTATACTCTATTTCCGGGAAAAGGTAAATAGGTATTTGCGTTTTTCTCGGAAAATTGACTTATTCCCCGGCTTCCTCCAGACCGTGGATCCGGTTATAGGCCTGGACGGCAATCTCCGGGAGCAGGTTGTAGAGGAGCATCAGGTCCCCGTTCTTGCGGGCCAGGGTTTGCTCATCGATGGGAATATAGGTGATGTCGTTGATGTCATATTTCTTGGGGGCGTTGTCCAGCAGAACATCCCAGGCAGCCTGATGCAGGGCGTCTTCCGGAGAAAGAGCGGAAAAAGCCCGCTTTTTCTGCATCAGGCGCTGCCAGGTGCCTGTAAGCCCCAGCAGACCGCAGACAGTCATGGCAAGTCCCAGCAGGCGAAGGACACCTTCCCCGTTCCAGGTTACGGCGGCCAGGACGATTCCCAGAATCTGAGCCGCAGCAAAGGGGGCCAGGCCCCGAAGAAGGGCAGAGCGGTTGTTCAGAATTGTGTCCAGTTTTGTTTGGGCGCAATCCCGGCAGACGGCGTAGTCCTCGAAGTCCCCCAAAGCCTGAATGCGTTTGTCTCCCTTCAGGTCCCGGACGTGAAGAGTCAGAACCTGAAGGACGTGGAAGGGGTAATGGGAAGTTTCTTTCCCGCATTTGATACAATCCATATGGTTTCTCCTGAAAAAATTGGGACGCTGCCGAAGCAGCGCCCCAAAAGAATTTTGCGTTACAGCAGCTGCGCCATGGTAGACAGCATCACGCTGCCCAGCAGCAGGATGATGGCGCCGCCCAGACGGGAGGAGATCTGTGCGAAGGGCATCAGCTCCATGCGGTTTGCGGCGGACAGAACAGCTACGTCACCGGTGCCGCCCATGTTGGACATGCACAGGCCGGCGGTCAGGCCGGACTCCACGGGGTAGAAGCCTACGAACTTGCCGACAATAGCAGCGCCGAAGAAAGCACCAAGGCAGGTGACCAGGCACATGATCAGATACTGGATGGTGAAGCTATTAATGACCTTGCCGATATCCAGATAGCACAGGCCGATGCCGACCAGCAGGGTGGGGGTCAGGTTCTTCATGATGAACTGGAACCACTGATAGCAGGCGACTTCGATGCGCTCGGGGATAATCTGGGTGACCTTGCAGATGGCCACGGTGATGATCATCCAGGCATAGGCGTGGATGGTGACCTTGGGAACCAGAGTGCTCCAACCCTTGGCCACAATGTAGCCCCAGGCGAAGAAGGTGCAGGAGACAAACAGGCCGATGCCCAGATTGGTAACATCGATCTTGTCGCGCTTGGCCTGCATCTCAGGGCTGATCTCCAGCTCGGCGGGATCAATGCTGCCGGCCTGCATCAGCTGGCCCTGGCCGTTCCAGGACTTGCTGGTGAAGACCTTGACAACGATACCGGCGATGACGATGGAGATGGCGTTGCCGATGGCAACGGCGGGGGTCATGACGGAGAGGGCTTCCTCAGCGGTCATGGCGCCGGCGGAGTCAAAGATCTTGGACAGGGGGGTAGCGCCCGCGCCCATGCCGCCGCCCATGATGGGCAGAGCGATCAGCAGCAGAGCCTTGGCCCAGCCAAAGCCGGTAACGGCGCCGACCAGGCTGCACAGAGCGAAGGAAAGGATCAGGCCGCCGAAGATGGCGGGGAAGTAACGGGCAGCGGCCTTGACCAGCAGCTTCCGGTTCATGCCCAGGATGGAGCCGGTGATCAGAGCGGCGATGTAGAAGTCCAGGAACGCGCCGGTGGGCTTGAAGAAGGAACTGATGCTGCCGACCACGTCAGCCTTGACGAAATTGGCGTAGACCTTCGTGCCGTCTTCCAGAGTCTTCAGCAGGTGGGGCAGCAGATGGAAGTAGTCCAGCAGGGCGGAGCCAAAGATAACAACGATGGCGCCGCCGCCCAGATAGGAGCGGATGATGGGCGTATGGTCGCCGATCTCATTCAGGATGGTGCCCAGAACGATCATAAAGGCGAAGCAGCCGGCCATGCCGGTGGGCAGAACGCCCAGGTAAGCAGCGGCCAGAACCACTACTGCGAAGATAGCGAAGTAGTACCAGGGCAGGTTAAACAGCTGGTAGGGCTTCCTTTCCAGGGTCTTTGCGTCTTTAGCCATGATAAAATCTCCTTTTCATGTGGTACGCGTGTGAATAGATCCTCTTCGTGTTAATTAAAGTCTTGCCACGCCGGACTCCCGGGCGGCTTCTGCCACGGCCTTGGCTACGGCGGGACCGACGCGCTTGTCAAAAGCGGCGGGGATGATGTAATCGGCGTTCAGCTCCTCGGGGGAGACCAGATTCGCCAGAGCCTCGGCGGCGGCCATCTTCATTTCCTCATTGATATCGGAAGCGCGGACATCGAAAGCGCCGCGGAAGATGCCGGGGAAGGCAAGAACGTTGTTGATCTGGTTGGGGTAGTCGCTGCGGCCGGTGGAGACAACGGCAGCGCCGCCGGCCTTGGCCTCGTCCGGGAAGATCTCGGGGGTGGGGTTGGCGCAGGCGAAGACGATGGCGTCCTTGTTCATGGTCTGGACCATTTCCTTGGTCAGAGTGCCGGGAGCGGAGACACCGATAAACACGTCGGCGCCCTTGATGACATCGGCCAGCTTGCCGGTCTCATGCCGCAGGTTGGTGACCTGGGCCATCTCTTCCTTGATCCAGTTCAGCTTCTCGCGGCCGGCATAGATCGCGCCGGTGCGGTCAGTCATGACGATGTTCTTGAAGCCGGCAGAGAGCAGCAGCTTCACAATGGCAATGGCGGCAGCGCCCGCGCCGGAGGTGACGATCTTCACATCCTCCTTCTTCTTACCGACGACCTTCAGCGCGTTGGTCAGTCCGGCCAGGGTGATGACGGCGGTGCCGTGCTGGTCGTCGTGGAAGATGGGAATGTCGCACTTTTCCTTCAGCTTCCGCTCGATCTCAAAGCAGCGGGGGGCGGAGATGTCCTCCAGGTTGATGCCGCCGAAGGAGCCGGAAATCAGGTAGACGGCGTTGACGAACTCGTCCACATCCTGAGTCTTGACGCACAGAGGGAAGGCGTCCACATCGCCGAAGGACTTAAAGAGAACACACTTGCCCTCCATAACGGGCATACCGGCCTCGGGGCCGATGTCACCCAGACCCAGAACGGCAGAACCGTCGGTGATGACGGCGCAGAGGTTGTGGCGGCGGGTCAGCTCGTAGGACTTCTCGGGATGGGCCTGGATCTCCAGACAGGGAGCGGCGACACCGGGGGTATAGGCCAGGGACAGGTCGTCCTTGGTCTCTACAGGCACAGTTGCCTTGACCTCGATCTTGCCCTTCCACTCAGCGTGGAGGCGCAGGGCCTCCTTTGCGTAATCCATAATGAATCCTCCTAATTGTACATATCTGATGCCGATGGCCAGGCAGGGTCACCGACAGGATCATTATACCAGAAAATGTCTAAATTGTAAATAACTTTCTGAAAAATTATCCAAGATACGTGTTTTTGGGAATATGGAAACTGTGTAAAACGACAAATGTGGTTCCTGAATCAGAAAAACTTATTTTCCAAACCGTTTGCGCATCAAAGGCTTGATACCGCCTGCCTCCAGAATTTCCATTGCCTTGCCGCCCAGGGCCTCCGCGTGGAGGATTTCGCCGGTTTCCGCAATGGTGACGGTACCGGCGTTCAGGTCCAGACGCAAGGTCTGACCGTTCTGAACATGTCTGGAGATACCCTTACAGACCACCAGGGGCAGACCCAGATTGATGCCGTTGCGGAAAAAAATCCGGGCAAAGCTGTCCGCCAGCACTGCGGCGGCCCCCATGTTGATCAGAGCGATGGGCGCGTGCTCCCGGCTGGAGCCGCAGCCGAAGTTGGTACCGGCTACCACGATGCCCCCCGCGGGAAAATTGGGACTGATGTCCTCGGAGATGCCCGCGAGACAATGGGAGCCGATCTCTTTGGGGTCCGTGAGTTCCAGAAAGCGGCCGGGATAGATAAGATCCGTATCCACGTTATTGCCCACAACCAGAGCTTTTCCTTCAAATACTGTTTTCATGACGCAGCTGCTCCTTTCTCAGTCCAGATAAGGCCGGGGGTCTGTAATGCGGCCGTTCAGAATACTGGCGGCCACGGTGGCGGGGCTTGCCAGGAAGAGCTCCGCCTGGTTGGAACCCATGCGGCCCCGGAAATTCCGGTTGGTGCAGGTGATGCACTTTTCGCCGGGGGCCAGCAGGCCCTCGTGGGTGCCCAGACAGGCAGCGCAGCCGGGGGTGATCAATGTGGCGCCGGCATCAATCAGAGTCTGGATGTAGCCCTTTTCCATGCTCTCCCGCAGGACATCCCGGGAAGCGGGGACAACCAGCAGCCGGGCGTAGGGCGGAATGTGCTTTCCCTTCAGAATGGCGGCGGCCTGCCCCAGATCCTCCGTGCGGCCGTTGGTGCAGGAGCCGATATAGGCCTGGTTCAGGGGGATGTCCTGGGCGGCGATCTCGGAGATGGGATGCACATTGTCCACATCATTGGGGCAGGAAACCACAGGTTCCATTTCGGAGACGTTGAACAGGTGGCTTTCCGCATAGACAAAATCGGGATCGGTGGTCACGACCTCATAGGGGCGGACGGCACGTGGGGACACATAGTCCAGAACAGCCTGATTGGGCTGCATATAGGCGGTCTTGGCGCCCATTTCCACGGCCATATTGCAGATAGTCATGCGGCCGGGGATATCCAAGGCGTCAATATAGCTGCCGGTAAAGTCGATGGCCTTGTAAACGGCGCCGTCGGCCCTGATTTTGCCAAGCACGTTCAGGATCACGTCCTTGGGGTACACACCCTTCTGGGGCTTGCCCTCCAGACGGATTTCGATGATCTCCGGGACTCGGAACCACAGCTCGCCGGTCATCAGAATGCAGGCCATATCCGTAGCGCCGCAGCCGGTGCCCAGCGCACCGAAGGCACCGTGGGTGGTGGTGTGGCTGTCCGTGGCGACCAGAATCATACCGGGGTAGACAACGCCCGCCTCGGCCATGACCTGATGGCATACGCCGCAGTTCACGTCAAAGTGGTATTTCAGGTCGTTTTTCCTGGCGAACTCCCGCATTTCATTGTGGTTGGATGCGGTCTTGATGGTTGGGCAGGGGGCGTAATGGTCAAACACAAAGGCAGCCCGGGTGTTATCCCAGACCTTCTCGCCGCCCATCTCGTAGAAGGAATAGACGGTCTGCAAATAAAGATCGTTGATCTCCGCAAAATCCACCTTGGCGGTGACGATCTCGCCGGTCTTTACGGAAGGGAGACCTGCGTTGCGGGCAAGAATCTTTTCAATGGCATGCATGGAATCACTCCTAAATCTCTTGAATTGAATATTGTATACAATATTCATGAATGCAGTATAGCACAGTCCGATCCGCAATGCAATAGGAGATGAAAAAACAGAATAAATTCGTGAATACATCCAAGAATTACGACATGTGTTTGTACAGGATGCCAGGGGCGGCGGAAGGTTGATTTTTCCTGCCGGACATGGTACTATAAAAAAAGAAAATGAACGGAATCGGAGAATGTATATGGAAACCATCGAAGTATTGCCCATCCGGGTGCGGATCACCGCCATTTTGCGGAAAGCGCTGCTTTCCGGGGAGTTTGCGCCGGGAGAGGAGCTGAGCTTGTCGGAGACGGCGGCAAGGCTGGGCGTCTCCAGAACGCCAGTGCGGGAGGCCTTTCAGTCCCTGGCGTCGGAAGGACTGCTGGAGCTGCGGATGAACCGGGGCGCAATTGTAATAGGTGTCGACGAAAAGTTTATTCGGGATCATTTCGAGGTTCGCCGGCTGCTGGAATCCGAGGCACTGGCCGGCGCGATCCACGCCAGACCTCCGCTGGAGGAACTGGAGGCACTCCAGTGCTGGGCAGAGGAGCACCGGGGGACCATGACGGCGGAGGAATACAGCGCCTACAATCAGCGCTTCCATATGGCCATCTGGGACGCGGACGGCAACAAACGGCTGAAAGCGCTGCTGCTGTCCCTGTGGAACGGACCCTCTGCCGGAAAGGCAGGCCGGGATACGGCCCATGAAGAAATCTCCATCCGGGAGCACCGGCAGATGCTGGAGTGCATCCGCCGGGGAGACGTTCCGGGGGGCAGGGAGACGATGGGGCTGCATATCAGGCGGAGCATGGAGAACATTCTGCGCAGCTATCAGACTGCCCGCAAAGAGAAAGAGAAAACGGGGGAACAGAAATGCTGACGATTTTTGTGACCGCGGTCAATGCCATTTTGCCCATTGTGCTGCTGATCGCCCTGGGGTATGGGCTCCGGCAGTGCAGCTTTCTAACAAAGGAATTTGTCGCCGGAGGCAATAAGCTGATGTTCCGGCTGCTGATCCCGCTGATGCTGTTTACGAATACCTACACGATTGAGTCTTTTTCCAGCGTGCCCTGGGATTTGACACTGTACGGGGCGGGAATGGTGCTGGTCATTTTTCTGCTGGGGTATTTTCTGACGCCCGGACTCACCCGGGAACCGGGGCGCAAGGGCGCACTGCTGCAGAGTACATTTCGCAGCAATACGGCGGTCATCGGCATTTCCCTGGCCCAGGCTCTGGGCGGGGAGGAGGCAGTTCAGGTGGCGACGGTCGTAACGGCGGTCTGCGTGCCCCTGCTGAATGTGCTGGCGGTGGTGGCCCTGTCCATCTATGGTTCCAACGGCGGAAAGCTGGATGGAAAGAAGCTGCTGAAAAACATCGTGACCAATCCTCTGATATTGGGCATTGCGGCGGGATTCCTCTGCATTGCCCTGCGGGCGGCGGAAAAAGCGGTTTTTGGGTCTGTGGTATTCACCCTCGGCGGGAACCTGCAATTTCTGTATTCCGCCCTACGGCAGGCGGGCAGCATTGCCACACCCTTTGCGCTGATCATTCTGGGTGCGCAGTTCAATTTCGCTGCCATGGGAGATATGAAGAAGGAGATTCTCTGGGGCACAGCCTGGCGGGTGGTAATCGCTCCGGCGCTGGGGCTGGGGGCGGCCATTGCGCTGAATCAATTCGGCGTCCTGCACTGTGCCTCCGCGGATTATCCGGCGCTGATCGCTCTGTTCGGAACGCCTACAGCGGTATCCAGCGCGGTTATGGCTGGGCAGATGGGCTGCGATGAGCAGCTGGCGACCCAAATTGTGGTATGGAGCAGTGTAGCTTCTATTTTTACATTGTTTGTGACCGTGTGCCTGCTGATGGGCATGGGGTTGCTGATTGTATAATTGTATAGATAAAACAGGAGGTAGAGCAATGTTCATTGACCTTGTAAAGAAGGCCAGGAGTCACCGGGGCTTCCGGCAGGACAGGCCCGTTACCCGGCAGGAGCTTACGTATCTGGTGGAGTGCGCCCGGTATACCCCAGCTGCCCGGAACGACCAGGTCTTGAAGTACTATCTGGCAAATGATCCCGAAACTGTGGCGCGGATCTTGCCCTTGAGCAAATGGGCGGGGGCTCTGGCGGAGCTGCATTTGCCCAGAAAAGGGGCGGAGCCCGTGGCGTTTATCGTTATCTGCCTGGATAGCATGCTGGCGGAAAATCCGGCGCCTTATCAGCGGGATGTGGGCATCGTGGCCCAGACGATGCTTCTGGCCGCGGCGGAAATGGGCCTGAACGGCTGCATGATTGGCTCCTTCGCGGCAGGGCAGCTGCGGGAGACACTGAATCTGCCGGAGACCATAAAACCCCAGCTCCTGCTGGCTCTGGGCGCGGGGACGGACAGAATTGTTCTGACGGATGTCCGGGAAGACGGAAAAACGACGTACTATCGGGATGAAAATGACACCCATTATGTACCAAAACGTACACCGGAGCAGTTGATTTTGAATAAGTAAAGACAAATGTCCATGACGGGCGAAGTTTTTTCTTGAAAAGCAGAGAAAAGTGTGCTAACATTGTGGAATCCTGAAAAGCAGAGGAGCTGTACGGCTATGGAAAAGAAAAAAATCGACTGGAGCAGCATTGGGTTCGGCTATGTCCAGACGGACTATCGCTATGTTGCGAATTACAAGAACGGTGCGTGGGATGAAGGCGGGCTGACCACCGATGCCAACATCACCATGAATGAGTGCGCATGTGTACTGCAGTATGCTCAGACCGTTTTCGAGGGCATGAAGGCATACACCACCGCGGATGGCAGAACTGTCTGCTTCCGTCCGGACCTGAACGCCGAGCGAATGATGGATTCCTGCCGCAGAATGCGGATGCCTGTGTTCCCCAAGGAACGCTTCCTGGATGCCATTCGGCAGACGGTGAAAGCCAATGAGGCCTGGGTACCCCCTTACGGCTCCGGCGCGAGTCTGTACCTGCGGCCTTATATGTTCGGCAGCGACCCCATTATCGGCGTGAAGCCCGCCAACGAATTCCAGTTCAGGGTTTTCGGCACACCTGTGGGTCCCTACTTCAAGGGCGGCATCAAGCCCCTGACCATCCGCGTCTCCGATTTGGACCGGGCGGCCCCCAGAGGCACCGGCCACATTAAAGCAGGTCTGAACTACGCCATGAGCCTGTATAATATTGTGGATGCCCACGAGCAGGGCTACGACGAGAATCTGTATGTGGATTCTGCCACCCGTACCCATATCGAGGAGACCGGCGGCGCGAATATTGTGTTCGTCACCGGGGAGGGCAAGCTGGTAGTTCCCAAGTCTGACACCATTCTGCCTTCCATTACCCGCCGTTCTCTGATTCAGGTGGCCAGGGACTATCTGGGTTTGGAGGTTGAGGAGCGTGTTGTCGGCATCGACGAGCTGGGGAATTTCGCGGAGGCCGGTCTGTGCGGCACCGCGGCGGTCATTTCCCCTGTGGGAAAGATCGTTGATCATGGCAAAGAGTACAACTATGCCGGCATGGGCAGCGTGATCGAGAAGCTGTATCATACCCTGACCGGCATCCAGATGGGCACCACTCCTGCCCCTGAGGGCTGGATTATGGTGATCGACTGAAGGCAGTATTGGAAAAGCGCAGGGGACAATGTCGGCATTGCCCCCTGCAGCTGTAAATTTCACCGGATGTAAGGAGAGTGCTCCATGGATTTCCTGGAACTGGCAAAGCTGCGTCAATCCTGCCGCAGCTATGATGAAAATCGGGATGTTGAGCCGGAAAAACTGGCTGCCATTTTGGAGGCAGGGCGTCTGTCCCCCTCTGCCTGCAACAGCCAACCCTATCATATTACGGTCTGCCGGGGCGAAAAGGCCAGACAGGCCGCCGCGGCTGTCAGCGGTATGGGCATGAATAAGTTTGCCGCTCAGGCCCCCGTTCTGCTGTTGCTCTCGGAGGAGGATTACAATAAGTCCGCCGCGCTGGGGGCCAAACTCAAAAAGAATGACTACCGGTCTCTGGATATCGGCATTCTGACGGCCTATCTGACCTCCGAAGCCGCTTCTCTGGGCCTTTCCACCTGTATCCTGGGCTGGCTGGACAGCGAAAAACTTCAATCTCTTGCCGGATTGAAGCACCCCGTCCGTCTGGTCATCACCTTAGGCTATGCCAAGGAGGGCGACCCTCTGCGGGAGAAGAAGCGGAAGGAATTGTCTGAACTGGTCAGTGAGCTGTGAGAATATAAAGGGGCTGCTGCTAAATTCGTTTTCTTGGGGGGCGGCAATCTGCCGCCCCCTATCTCACGGAATTGCGCGTTTTGTTTTGCCCCTCTGTTCCGAAAAATAGCGGGCGGGGCGCTTTTACCGGCGTGAACTATCCGGCAAGCCGGGCTGTCGGCGGATCGCCTTTATGGCGCTGGCGGATGCGGGACTGCGGATCCCGCGGGATGTTTCCGTCATCAGCTGCGACCCGGAGCGGATCATTCGAGAAAAGCTGCATGGCGCGAAATACAGAAAGGAAAAATGAACAATGAGCGGTATGTTTTCGCCGGAATCCCGGTTTATGCGGTATATGAATCGACTTGCGGATCTGATGATTCTGAATCTTTTGTTTTTGCTGACATCCCTGCCGCTTTTTACCATCGGCGCTTCCCTGACGGCCCTGTATACCGTTTGCTTCCGGCTGGGGACCGACCGGGAGGGCGGCACCTTCCGGGACTACTTCGCCGCCTTCCGGGAGAATTTCGGCCAGGCAACAAAGCTGTGGCTGGTTGCTGTTGCCTGGGGGCTGGGCACCGCCGTCTGTACGCTGCTGTTTTACACGATGAGTGGTTGGGCGCACTGCCTTTTTGTGCCTGTTGGTGTGCTGTTTGCCATGGTTGTGCTGATTTTTGGCTATGTGTTCCCGCTGCAAAGCCGATTTGAGAACAATGGAATAACCACACTGAAAAACGCCATGCTTCTGAGCTTGGGCTATTTGCCCAGATCCATCCTTATGGGCGCGCTGAATGTATTTCCCTTTGTGCTGCTTTGCACGGACCTGATGACCTTTTTGAAGGCGTCCTTTGCCTGGGTTATTATCTGGTTTGCCGCGGCGGCCTACGCCAATACATGGATTCTGAAAAAGGTGTTCGCACCTTATTTGAAGGAAGAAGACGATGATTCTACGCAGGACGAGGCATGAAGAGGGCAGATGGTCAATGGGCTCTTTGCCGTCGCCCTTGAGCAGCCAGGGGGAACGGCCCTGCAGGAGAGGACGACAGCGGCATGACCCACTGAGCGGTCTTTGACAATGCCGGGGAGAGATACGCAGTTCCGTCTGGAAAACCGGCCGGATGGCCGGAACCTTCTAAAAAGCCCCTGCGGATTGTTTTTTGAGAAGAGAACCCTAAGGGGCGGCAATTCTGCCGCCCCTTAGGGTTCTTGAAAAGCAGGGGACGATGCCTACGTTGTCCCGAGACTCGGATTCCGGAGAGGTACGTTTGAATGTCCCGCTCTGATGCCGAATCTTCGGAGCGATGCGGGCACCGTCCCCTGAAAACGTATTGTATAAATGCTGCTTAAACGTTAAACAGGAAGTTGACAATGTCGCCGTCTTTCATGACGTACTCCTTGCCCTCACTGCGGACCAGTCCCTTTGCCTTGGCTGCGGCCATGGTGCCGCAGGCTTTCATATCCTCAAAGGCAATGACCTCGGCCCGGATGAAGCCCCGCTCGAAGTCCGTGTGGATCTTGCCGGCGGCCTGGGGGGCCTTGGTGCCCTTCTTGATGGTCCAGGCCCGGCACTCGTCGCTGCCCGCGGTCAGGAAGGAGATCAGGCCCAGCAGGGTATAGCTGCTGCGGATCAGCCGGTCCAGGCCGGATTCCTTCACGCCCAGCTCTTCCATGAACATGGCCTTTTCCTCTGGATCGTCCAGCTCGGCAATGTCGGCTTCCAGCTTGGCGCAGATGGGAATGATCTGGCTGCCCTCGGCGTCGGCCAGCTGCTTCACAGCCATGTAATGACGGCTGCTCTCTGGGTCATTGACCTCGTTTTCCGCCAGGTTGGCGACATAGATGGTCTTTTTCAGGGTCAGCAGATCGGAGGTGGCAATCAGGGCCATGTCCTCCTCGCTGCACTCGAAGGTTCGGGCCAGCTTGCCCTGATTCAGATGGGCCAGCAACTCGGTGAACAGCTCGGCCTCTTTCACGAACCGCTTGTCGCCGCCCTTGGCAGCCTTCTGGCACTTGTCAATGCGCCGCTCCACCATTTCGATGTCGGCCATGACCAGCTCCAGATTGATGATGTCGATATCCCGCAGGGGATCGGTGGAACCCTCCACATGGGTCACGTTGGCGTCTTCAAAGCACCGGACCACATGGACAATGGCGTCAGTGGTGCGGATGTTGGAGAGAAACTTGTTTCCCAGGCCCTCACCCTTGGAAGCGCCCTTTACAAGACCTGCAATATCCACAAACTCGATGACGGCAGGCGTCACCTTCTTGGGCTGATGCAGCTCCGCCAGCCAGGCAAGCCGCTCATCCGGCACGGAAACCACGCCCACATTGGGGTCAATGGTGCAGAACGCATAGTTGTCGGCGGGAACACCGGCATTGGTAATGGCGTTAAACAGGGTGGACTTGCCTACATTGGGCAGACCGAC
>Ga0129316_1000188_pt1 | contig 42558 bp, 42 predicted proteins | sample Cm1ome_2_FD_94429 | JGI IMG/M metagenome (GOLD analysis project Ga0129316, IMG submission 94429) | Eastern black-and-white colobus group fecal microbial communities from Wisconsin, USA - Cm1022B metagenome | ecosystem: Host-associated > Mammals > Digestive system > Large intestine > Fecal...
ATAAGCGTGAGGTCGGTGGTTCGAGTCCACTTGTGCCCATTAGAAATATGGTCCGTTGGTCAAGGGGTTAAGACACCGCCTTTTCACGGCGGTAACACGGGTTCGAATCCCGTACGGACTATTTTTATTTATTTTTTTAAAAGGTTGTGGAAGACTGTTTCGTCTTCCTTTTTTGGTTTTGTTTTGATTTTTAGTAGTAGGATTCTATTTAAGGCTTACAGAATTTTTTGTATCTAAAAAAACTCTCTACACAATTTGTACTGACTCTAAAAGTTAGATATAAAATCTAACGATTGGGGTTCAGTTCAGTTATAAATAGTAGAGAGTTTTATTATTAATCTAGTTCGTGTGGGAGTAGGAGTGTTTCTACGCCTGCTTGGTCAATGATGTGTACGATTTCTGGGAAATAGGGATCGAATGGAAAGTTGTAATCAAAACTAATGAAGATTTTTCGTTTGCTGTCGTGATATTCAAACGTTACATTGTTATGATTATTAGCTAGTCTAAATGTTAAAATTGGGTCAAGTGGGACAACATTTTTGAGGTAGTGATCTAATAAATCCCAAAATGTATCTATAATTTCATGTGGTAAGCTAGTAGCGATGCCAAAGCTTGCGTAACGTTCTTTGGTTTTTTCAAATGCCATTGTGAGTTACTCCTTTCAAGTAGTGTAAAAGCACTCCAAAAAGGAGTGCTTGCAACTTTTAACGATTCTTCAGTTCAAGATAACGTTTGTACCAAATATTAATATAGGCTTGTGAAAACGGTCCTTTGCCATTATTAATCCAGTCAACGAGAATTTTGACATTCTCTTTTAGAATAAAATCAATGTCTGGAGAGTAGCCCATTTCTTGCTTATGTAATTCGTACTCATCGACGTCAAGTAGTCTTTTTTCTCCATCTGCAAAAACTTTGACGTCTAAATCATAGTCAATATACTTAAGAGCCTCCTCATCCATGACGTATGGACTGGCAAGATTGCAGTAGTATGAAACACCGTTATCTCTTATCATAGCAATAATATTAAACCAGTATTTTTTATGAAAATAAACAATAGCTGGTTCTCGCGTAACCCAACGTCGCCCATCACTTTCTGTGACGAGTGTGTGATCGTTAACTCCTATAACAGCATTATCTGTTGTTTTTAGTACCATAGTGTCGCGCCATGTACGGTGCAAACTACCATCATGCTTATAACTTTGAATTGTAATAAAGTCGCCTTCCTTAGGTAATTTCATGCCTTACCAACTTTCTACAATTAAACTTATCTGTTATAGTTTATCATAATTTTCTGAAAAAAGACACTTAGAAATGTTATTTATTTCTATAAATAGTCTCTGAGGGCACTAGCTATATCGTCAAAATTGAATCCCTTTCGGACAAGTGACTGGGTTAGACGTTGTTTTAATTCGTAGCCGTCATATTTTTTACTATATTTTCGGTGTTGCTTATCGAGTTCTTTATAAAGTAATTCAAATTCTTGTTCGCTATCTTTTTCAACTTCAAGGTTTTCAAAAGCTATTTTGGCTTCTGAGTATGAAAAACCTTTATTCATCATATTTTGAATGATTTTATCCTTAAGTGTTTTTGTTGAGAGTTTATGTTGATATTTTCGGAGAAGTTTTTGCGCTACTTTTTCGGAGAGTGGTGAGAAGTCTAAATTGGCTAATTTTTGGTCAATGAGTTGGGAATTAATTCCTTTTTGAATGAGTTTTTGTTTTAAAACGTAGGCACCTTTGTCACCTGTATTGAGATTTTGTGATAAATACGTCTCAACGTATTGCTCGTCGTTAATCCAGTTTTCTTTTTTGAGATTTTCAAGAATTTCAGGGATATAAAGGCTGTCAATATCATGCTGTTCAAGGTATTTTTTGACTTCGGCAGCTGTGCGTTGTTTAAAAGAAATGTGATAAAGCGCTAGATTTTTGCCATAAGAAAACTGAGCAAATTTTTGAATGTCTTTGAGTGTTGCTTCGTCAATTTCCATATTTTTACTTAACATGAAGTGAACAATAGTGTCTTCTGTAACGTAAAGTTTATCATCAGCGTCGATTTCTAAAAGATAAAGTCGTTTTTTCTTTTCAATTTTAGTGATTTTCATATATTCATTATAACAAAAATGTTAAAATAGAAGGGATTAGAATTAAAGTGTAGAGATGGGAGAGTGAGATGATGAAAGGTGATAAGAATAAAATAATTGATTGGGAGACAATTCTTCAGAAAAAAGAGCTTTCTGAGTTAGCAGGGGAAGATTTTTGGGATTTGGATGATTTCATGTTTGACGATGATGTGCTTGATTTTGCTGGCAAAAGAGATGAACAAGTTGTGCCTAGAGATGTTCGGTTATCGGATGATTTGTATTTTGATATCAAGGCTCTTGAAGAGATGCTCGATTCTTTGGTTGGGAATTCTGAACAAATGTCTTTTGCTTTTTTTAGTGAAAAATTGAGATTAGCATCGCTTTATAAGGTAAATGGACTTTATCAAAAGGCTTTAACACAGTTTGAGGAGTTAAATAAATGTGATGAAAATGGTGACCATGGTTGTCATTATGAAATTGTGTCACTTTATATTTTGATGTCGGATTATGCATCAGCTAAGGCTTTTTGTGAGAATTGTGTTTCTTATGAACATGATTATTTGCTACAAACGCTTCTTTTGATTGGTGCGATTCTTGCGGATGATGATTTTACTGCTCATGAATTGCTCAAACGATTATTTGATGAAGTTGAGGGATTTGAGGACTTTTGTTTACGTTCGGATTTGTCATTGAGCAAGGTTTTGGCAGAAGATGATTCTGGTTTAAAACTTGAGTATGCTGAAAATGATATTGAGGTTGTTTATGCGGCGTTTCATCTTGTTTTGCCGTTGGTGGAGAGAGCAGCAAGTTATCTTTCGGGGTATTTGAGCAGTTATTGTTTGGATACGGTAATGGATATACTGTTGGATGAGCTTGATTTTTTGACGACAGCGCAGCTTGATGTCTTTGAAGAAAATGGTATTTATAGCATCAATGATTTCAAAGTATGGTCTGAAGAAGAGATTTTGGATTTGCCGAAAATTGGAAAAGTTACGATAGAAAATTTAAAAGATATAGGAGTCATATTTAGTCACTAATGAATTTAAAAGTAAAGCAAAAAATTCCTTTGAAAATTAAGCGTATGGGAATCAATGGTGAAGGGATTGGATTTTATAAGAAAACCTTGGTGTTTGTTCCAGGTGCTTTGAAGGGTGAGGATATTTTTTGTCAAATTACAGCGGTTAAACGTAATTTTGCACAAGCAAGACTGATAAGCATTAATAAAAAATCGAAATTTCGTGTGGAGCCTGCATGTCCGATTTATCGAAAATGTGGTGGTTGTCAAATCATGCATCTTCGTTATGATAAGCAGTTAGAGTTTAAGGATGATTTGATTGCTCAGTCGTTGAAAAAATTTAAGCCTGCTGGCTATGAGAATTATGATATTCGCCATACGCTTGGTATGGAGGTGCCATATCATTATCGTGCTAAGTTGCAATTTCAAACACGTTCATTTAAAGGAAGTGTAAAATCAGGTCTTTTTGAAGAAGGTAGTCATCGTTTGGTTGATATTAGAGATTGCTTGGTGCAAGATGAATTGACGCAAGCGATTATTAATCGTGTGACTGAACTTTTAGAAAAGCACCACATTCCAATTTACGATGAACGTAAAATTGCTGGGGTGCGTACGGTTATGATTCGTAAAGCTATTGCGACTAATCAAGTGCAGCTGATTTTTATCACTAGTCGAGATATTTTTTTAGCCCCTGTCATTAAGCAATTAACGGCTGAATTTGACATGATTAAAGGAATTGCTGTTAATGTTAACCGTTCTAAATCAAGTGAAATTTATGGTGAAAAAACTGAAGTTATCTGGGGAAATGCTGATATTTCCGAGGAAGTTTTAGATTATCAATTTTCGCTTTCACCACGAGCTTTTTATCAGTTGAATCCACAGCAAACAGAAGTGTTGTATGGCCAAGCTGTTGCAGCGCTTGATGTTTCAGAAAATGACCATGTTATTGATGCTTATTGTGGTGTTGGGACAATTGGTTTTGCATTTGCAGCTAAGGTGAAGAGCGTTCGCGGTATGGATATTATTCCAGAGGCGATTGTTGATGCCAAGAAAAATGCGCAACGTATGGGCTTTGAGAATACTCACTACGAAGCTGGGCGCGCAGAGGATATTATTCCTAAGTGGTACAAGGAAGGTTACCGCGCGGATGCTTTGATTGTTGACCCACCACGTACGGGACTTGATGATAAGCTTTTGGATACTATTTTGAAATATCAGCCTGCTAAAATGGTTTATGTGTCATGTAATACCGCAACGTTAGCTCGAGATTTGGTCAAGTTGAGTAAAGTTTACGACGTTCATTACATTCAGTCGGTGGATATGTTTCCGCATACCGCACGGACAGAAGCGGTAGTGAAATTAGTGCGTAAGTGATTTCTTGTCTTTGAACCATTTATTGGTTAATTTATTTTTATAGATATTGGTAAAAAAGTCAGATTAGATTAATAAAAACGTTTTTATAGATATTGAAAATTTCAAAAAAATTCTATATACTAGTAATGAAGAACGCGTATAATGGTTCAGCGTAAAACACCTTGGGGTGCTTTGCGCTTTTTATTTTTTAGAAAAGGAAAAAAGAAAAATGGATTTTTACATGAAGTTACCTCGTTCGAAGAAAGAATTTGCTTTATTTATGGCAATTATTTCTATTATCTCAGTTAATATTATCGCACCTTTGATTACTTGTTTTGAGTTAGGTTTTCATTTTTATATTTGGCATGATGTATTGACAGTCATTCCTTTTATTTGGCTCAGTGTTATTGTAATTGTTTTGTTAACATATGTTCCTGCCGAAAAAATGACTTCTAAAATAGTAGCTAAAGAGGATAGTTTTAATGCACATATCGTGGTCAATATTTTATGCACTGTTTTTTTGATGTCAATTTTGTTAACAATTATTGGAACATGGATTGGAAGTCGCTCTATTACTTGGGATCCTATTGTTCGCTTTTTCTATAAATGGCCACGTAATTTTGCGATTTCTCTTTTTGTAGAGATGTGTATTGCACAGCCAATTGCACGTTTAGCTATGTTGAAATTACATTTATGGAATGATACTAAATTGGCAAAATAATCTTCTAATCTAACGAGGGATGTCACTTAATTTTTGACACTAGATTGTTTCATCGATATACTAATGGAAAAACATGTTTGAGAGGAAATTTTGGAAAATATGGCAGCTACCATTCGTTTTGCTCGTTTAGCGGATGCGAAAGATTTACTTGCTATTTATCGTTATTATGTTGAAAAGACGGCTATTACTTTTGAGTATGAGGTACCAAGTTTAGAGGAATTTCAGGAACGAATGCGCTCTATTATGGCTTTTTATCCGTATTTGGTAGCAGAAGAGGCAGGGCAGATTTTGGGGTATGCTTACGCGTCATCTTTTCATCCAAGAGCTGCTTATGCTTGGTCGGCTGAGGCAACGGTGTATTTGGACAAGGCTGCGCGTGGAAAAGGCGTAGGACGTCAAATTTACGGTACTTTAGAAGAATACTTGATAAAAATGGGAATTTTGAACCTTAATGCCTGCATTGCTTCAACTGAGATAGAAGATGCCTATTTGACAAATGGTAGTGAAAAATTCCACCGTGCCCTTGGTTACCAGTTAGTCGGAAAATTTCACCAGTCTGGCTATAAATTTAACCATTGGTATGATATGATTTGGATGGAAAAAATGTTAGGTGAGCATAGTAGCAATGCAAAACCTGTCAAATCAATTCACGAAGTTACACAAAAAGCTTAACTCATATTCTGAGTTAAGCTTTCATTTATAAACATGAAATGCAGGTTTAGTGGAGTAGTTTGACAAGAATGAGTTCGGTAACTTTTTCTTGCTAGGAAAGTGATTTCATGTTACTATAAGTAGGTAGCCGCTATAGTTAAATGGTATAATAGAGCAATGGTAATGCTCCGTTCCGAGTTCAATTCTCGGTGGCGGCAAAGATAGTTTGGAAGCCTCACTTGAGGCTTTTTTTAGTGGAAATTTAAGCTTGTCCTTTGCCTTTCTTCCAAATCATAATCCCAACCAATCCTTGAGCAAACATGCCGAGGTAGCTGAAAGCGACAATTTGGTTTCCAATGGAAATAAATAGCATAAAACTAAGAAAGTCAACCAAAAGCCAAATATAATAGCCATCAAGGTGACCTTTTACTTGTCGTTGTTGGGCGGTGAATGATAGTCCGTTTGTCAAAGCATCGAGGACAATTTTTTGCCCACCCATCCAGTAAGACAGAAAGCCAAGTCCAATTGTCCAAAAGAAGATAGCGAGAAAGACGTCTTTGGCTCCGAATTTTTTATCGACAACAAGTTCACCATTATCATTACGGCGTTTTTTCCAACTGTAATGCCCGATAAATTCGGTTACGAGGTAATAAAAACTTGTAAACATATCACCGTAAATGCCTTGCATTCCAGCAACTAAAATCCCAGCGATGTTTTGAATCCCATTTGCCTTAAAAGTGTGCTGCCATTGGATCGCCAAAGTCCATGTTCCGATAAAGCCAAAGATTGACATGATAATTGAGAGAGTATTTAAGGCGGTAAAATCACCTGTGACTAGTGTCGGTAACATGCCATAAAGAGTAAAGCTAAGTGACGCCAGAAAAGCGACAATGACAAACAGTTTTTCTTTAGTGTTTAGACGATTCCATGCAAGGTTGAAAGAATTTTTAAGTGATAATTGCTTTTTCAAAAAATGTTAATCTCCAATTCCAATTGATTTCATTTCTTGACGGATCATTTGATAAACTTTTGCCCAGTCCTCTGATTTTGTAACATCGATATGGTCGGTGTTGATTTTCATTTTAGGACTGTATTGGTAGTTTTCATACCAGCTGTTGTAATGTGTGTGAAGGAGTTTGTAGTAATCAGTGAGCCCGTTAGCATTATCAGGCTGTTCAAAATCACGTCCACGTTTTTTGATGTTGTTCATGATGTGGTCAAAACTGCCTTCGAGGTAAATGAGCAAATCAGGGGATTTTTTAGGAAGTCCGTCAATTTCCTCCATCATGTTATCTAACAATTCTAGGTAAATCTTATATTCTTGTTCGCTGATACTGCCTTGAAGGGTATTGATATACGTAAAGAGAGCATCTTCGTAGATGGAACGGTCTAAGACATTATTATCAGTATCATAAGCTTTTTTAATGGCTTTAAAGCGTTTATTTAGAAAATAAATCTGCAAAGCAAAGCCGTATTTTTCAGGGTCTTCATAATATTTATCTAAAATAGGATTGTTATCAACAGGTTCAAAGAAAGCTGTTGTGCCTAATTCTTTGGCTAAAAGAGAAGTGTAGGTAGTTTTTCCAACTCCTATCATTCCTGCTAGAATAATCACGATGGTAATGCACCTCCAATATGCTAATGTAAGTGAGAATAGTTATGGAAATAGATTTGAGCATCTATTTAGAAAATGGTAGTAAATGTTTGGTGGGAGTTATGGTATTGTGGAAATAAGAAGATAGCCTCCTTTCTCTAAGTATTATCTATGTAGTGGCAAGAAATCATTCTTGTTGAAACTGCATATCAAACACAATATCTTGTGTTCTGTATAAAATCTTAACACTATATTTTGTGTTTTGCAAGACTTGAAAATTATTATTTTTGTGCTATACTGATTACTTTTATCTGAACGGATAGCTTGAACAAAATAACAAAAAGCATCCTGCTAGGTTACCATAAAGGTAATATCAGAATGCTTTTTATTGATGTGAATCTGCTTAATCAGGCAGTTTGGTTAAGTCGTAATAGTGTGGAATAATGTCCTCGTACTCATTGTTTTTATTGAGGAATCCTGCAGGAATCGTTCCAAGTTGGTGGAAGCCTAGTTTTTGATAGAGGGCAAGTGCGGCTTGGTTTGATTTGACAACGGCATTGAATTGAAGAATTCTAAATCCTAATTTTTTAGCAGTCACCATAGAATGGCGGACGAGTTTTTCACCGATATGTTGTCCACGAAAATGACTATCAACAGCGTAGCTGGTGTTGCAAATATGTCCACAACGTCCCACATTATTTGGGTGAAGAATATACAGACCGACAATTTGTCCAGTATCCGCTTGGTAGGCAACGCCTATGTAAGTTTGGGCTTTGAAAAAGGCTTTTCCTGTCTCAAGGGTTAAGGTTTCAGTTTGTGGAAAGGCTACTCCGTCGGTCACGACTTGATTCCAAATCGCAATGGCTTGAGCGGTATCTTCGTCAGTAAATGATTTAAATTGAATGTCCATGTTTCTCTTCTTTTCGGAAAAAAAGTTATCACTATTATAATGATTTTAACGGAATAATTCAACGGCAAAACTTAAAGCAATGTTTGCAATACGGTCTTTGGTTTCAAGGTCAGCATCGTTAGCCAAAGTTCGAGGTTCCCAAGTTTCAGCGTCTAGATTGTCAGCCGAATAAAAGAATTGAAAATGATTAATCTTGCGGAAGTTGGCAAATGCGGCAATCGCAGAGCATTCCATGTCAACGGCGATAGCACCTTGTGTCTTTCGATTTGCCGTCTTTTGGTGAGTTTCACGGTAAATGCCGTCAGTTGTCCAAACTTTTCCTTCTGTATAGGAGATATTTTGCGCGTCAAGAAATTGTTTAAACTGTTTGCGATAGGTGTGATTGAGCGCAATTTCACTTGTTGGCGGAGCGTAGTGATAGCTTGTGCCTTCGTCGCGAATAGCGCTTGTAGGAATGATGATTGAGGTTTCTTTGATATTGCTATCTAGGACACCGCACGTGCCAAAAACAAGGATATTTTCAGCACCCATAGCAATAATATCCTCTAAAATAGCAACACAGCCACTTGCCCCAACATAGGAGTTGAAAAAAGCAATTTTTTGACCCTGAAAATTTAGCTCATAGATTGGAATTTCCAAATTTGCGACACTTGTTTTTGCGATTTCACGGTGAGGAAATTCAGCTAAGATTCGTGCGAAAGTTCCTCTTGCAAAACAGGTCACAGCTGTCTTTGGAAAATCTGGCAAAGTTTGGATGACATCCCCTGGGTTAATAATCGCCGTTTGCTGATGGTCAAATTGTGATAAAATCATGCCAACACATCCTCCTTGAATTTCAAAATATTTTTAACATTTTACTTAAAAACTCTGGAAAAAACAAGATAATTCACTAAAAATGATAGTTTTTCTGAAAATTTCCCTGTAAAAAGAAATGATTCGTGGAAATCATGTTACAAATCCTTTACAAACTTCTCTTTTTGCCTATGTTTGTGTTATAATATGACCTAGGAAATCAGACGAGAGGTGTTTATGACTTACGAACAAGAATTTTTAAAAGAATTTGAAGCTTGGGTAGATTCACAAATCGCAATCAACGAAATGGCGATGGAAGCTAGTCGTAAGATTGTGGAAGAAGATAAGGATGAACGCGCAGCTGATGCCTACATCCGTTATGAAAGTAAGTTAGATGCTTACAAATTTATCCAAGGAAAATTTGCTAATTATAAAGCCGGAAAAGGTTTCCACGAATTACCAGATAATCTTTTAGGGGAGAGAAATTACTAAAATGGCAAAGAAAAAGAATCGAAAAAAAGAGTACTTATTGAAATTGAAACGCGCAGGCATTATCAAAACAGCTGCAACAGCAACTGCTAAAGTAGCTACTAATGTTGTTTCAAAAGCGACTCTTAGTTTGGAAGAATTTTCAGCGATTTCTGCCGTAGAAGGCATTCGACCAAAACTTATTGAAACACTTTACAATGAAGGGATTAAATCAGTTTCTGATTTCAAAAACTTCACTGAAAAAGACGTTTTGGCCTTTAAAGGAATTGGTCCAGCAACTGTTAATAAATTGAAAGAAAATGGCGTAGCTTTCAAAGCTTAATCTATTTGCGTTAGCTGACTAAATCTGTTAAAATAAAAACATTCAGAGGTGTCTTAAAGACCATTTGTTACAGAAAGCGGTGTGGTTGAGAAATCCGTACAAATGTTAAGGCTGGTTGCTGAACGTTGTAACTGAATAATCAAGTTGCGAGTGCTAGTCACTCGAATGTGGGTGGTACCGCGGATTTATAAAAAGTTCGTCCCTGTCGAAAGACAGGGGCGATTTTTTATCACCAAAATGGGAGAGAACTTATGATTAAAATTTTAGGTCAGATTAAGGACAGTAAACTTCCTGATATTGAGACAGAACGGCTATATTTACGCCCACGTCTGGTCTCAGATGCTGAGGATATTTTTGCTTATGCGAGCTTGCCAGAAGTGACTTGGCCAGCTGGTTTTCCACCTGCAGAAAGTGTGGAAGCAGAGGCATATTATCTTGAAAACATTATGCCAAAGCGCTGGGTTGAGCAAAAGGTACCGTCTGGTTATGGTATTTGCTTAAAAGGGACAAATAAAGTCATTGGCTCGGTTGATTTTAATAAGCGCCATGCTGATGATGTTCTTGAAATGGGCTATCTGCTTCATCCAGATTATTGGGGTCAAGGACTCGTACCAGAAGCTGCGCGTGCGCTGTTGGAAGTTGGATTTACCCTACTCAATCTCCACAAAATTGAAATTGAATGTTATGGTTACAACAAAGCAAGCCAACGTATTGCTGAAAAACTAGGTTTCACCCTCGAAGCTCGAATCCGTGACCGCAAAGACGCACAAGGAAAACGTTGTGACCTATTGCGCTATGGATTGCTGAAAAGTGAGTGGGAGGGGAGATGATGAATCTTGTTATTATTGGTGCACAAGCTTCAGGTAAGATGACGATTGGTCAAGAAATTGAAAAGATGACTGATATGACTTTGTTTCATAATCACGATAGCATTGATTTTGTTAGGCGTTTTATGGAATATGGGCCTATCTCAACTGAACTTATTCGGAAAATTAGAATGAATTTTTTTGAAGCTTTTGCTCAGAGCAATAAACCTCTTATTTTTACTGTTGTGATTGATTTTAATGATTTAAATGATATTGATTTTTTGAGACAGATTCAAGATGTTTTTCACTCATTTAAGAGAGAGGTCTTGTTTGTAGAACTTGAAACGGATTTAACTGAACGGCTTCGGCGTAATCGTACTGAGCATCGCTTGCAGTGCAAACCATTAAAACGTGATTTGGAATGGTCTGAAAATGATATTTTGTCAACGATGACATTTGCCCAATTTAATCCAGAGAAGTCACCAGAATTTCTTAAGTATTATTATAAAATCAATAATACCGAGCTATCCGCTCGTGAATCAGCACAGCTTATTTTACAAAAATTAAATGATATTGAAAAAATGTAGAAAGGACACATTATGTCAAAAGAACTTTCACCAAAATATAACCCAGCTGAGGTTGAGGCTGGGCGTTATCAAAAATGGTTAGATGAGGATGTTTTCAAGCCTTCTGGCGATAAGAAAGCTCATCCGTATTCTATCGTTATTCCACCACCAAACGTCACTGGTAAACTTCACCTTGGTCACGCTTGGGATACTACTTTGCAAGATATTATTATCCGTCAAAAACGTATGCAAGGTTTTGATACTTTATGGCTTCCTGGTATGGACCATGCGGGGATTGCAACACAAGCAAAAGTTGAAGCACGTCTTGCTGAAGATGGTATCTCACGTTACGACCTTGGTCGTGAAAAATTCCTTGATAAAGTCTGGGAATGGAAAGATGAATACGCATCAACAATCAAACAACAATGGGGTAAAATGGGTATCTCTGTTGACTACTCACGTGAACGTTTCACCCTTGATGAAGGATTGTCAAAAGCGGTTCGTAAAGTCTTTGTTGAACTTTATAAAAAAGGTTGGATTTATCGTGGTGAATTTATCATCAACTGGGATCCAAAAGCTCGTACAGCCCTTTCTGATATCGAAGTTATCCACAAAGATGTCGAAGGTGCTTTCTACCACATGAACTACATGTTGGAAGATGGTTCACGTAGCCTTGAAGTTGCCACAACTCGTCCTGAAACAATGTTCGGTGACGTAGCCGTTGCGGTTAACCCAAATGATGACCGTTACAAAGATTTGATTGGTCAAAATGTTATCCTTCCAATCGTTAACAAAGCTATTCCAATCGTCGGTGACGAACACGCTGACCCAGAATTTGGTACTGGTGTAGTTAAAATCACTCCAGCACATGACCCTAATGACTTCTTAGTTGGTCAGCGTCATAACTTGCCACAAATCAACGTCATGAATGATGACGGTACAATGAATGAACTTGCTGGTGAATTTGCTGGTATGGACCGCTTTGAAGCTCGCAAAGCTGTTGTTAAAAAATTGGAAGAAATTGGTGCGCTTGTTGAAATCGAAAAAATGGTTCACAGCGTTGGTCACTCAGAACGTACTGGTGTGCCAGTTGAGCCACGTTTGTCAACACAATGGTTCGTTAAAATGGACCAATTGGCTAAAAATGCTATTGCTAACCAAGACACTGATGACGAAGTAAAATTCTACCCACCACGTTTCAACGATACTTTCCTACAATGGATGGAAAACGTTCACGACTGGGTTATCTCTCGTCAATTATGGTGGGGTCACCAAATTCCTGCATGGTACAATGCTGAAGGTGAAATGTACGTCGGTGAAGAAGCTCCAGAAGGTGACGGATGGACTCAAGACGAAGATGTGCTTGATACTTGGTTTAGTTCAGCACTATGGCCATTCTCAACAATGGGTTGGCCTGACACAGAAGCAGAAGACTTCAAACGTTACTTCCCAACATCTACATTGGTAACTGGTTATGATATCATCTTCTTCTGGGTATCACGTATGATTTTCCAATCATTGGAATTCACAGGACGCCGTCCATTTGAAAACGTGCTTATTCATGGTCTTATTCGTGACGAACAAGGACGTAAAATGTCTAAATCACTTGGTAACGGTATTGACCCAATGGATGTTATCGAGAAATACGGTGCTGACGCGCTTCGTTGGTTCTTATCAAACGGTTCTGCACCAGGTCAAGACGTTCGTTTCTCTTACGAAAAAATGGACGCTGCTTGGAACTTCATTAACAAAATCTGGAACATTTCTCGTTACATTTTGATGAACAATGAAGACCTTACGCTTGACCAAGCTAGCGCAAATGTTGACAAAGTTGTTGCTGGTACGGCTGGTAACGTAACTGACCGCTGGATTCTTCACAACTTGAATGAAACAATTGCCAAAGTTACTGAAAACTTTGATAAATTTGAATTTGGTGTGGCTGGTCATATCCTTTACAACTTCATCTGGGATGAATTTGCTGACTGGTACGTTGAATTGACAAAAGAAGTGCTTTACAGTGACAATGAAGATGAAAAAGTTATCACTCGTTCAGTTCTTCTTTACACCCTTGATAAAATTCTTCGTTTGCTTCACCCAATCATGCCATTTGTTACTGAAGAAATCTTTGAACAAATTTCTGAAGGTTCAATCGTAACAGCTGAATACCCAACTGTTAACCCAACGTTTGAAAATGAAGCTGCGCATAAAGGTGTTGAAAGTCTTAAAGACCTTATCCGTGCTGTCCGTAACGCACGTAGCGAGGTGAATGTTGCTCCAAGTAAACCAATTACACTTCTTGTGAAAACAAGCGATAAAGAATTGGAAGACTTCTTTAACAGCAATGTGAACTACATCAAACGCTTCACAAATCCTGAAAAACTAGAAATTTCTTCTGATATTGAAGCACCAGAATTGGCAATGTCTAGCGTTATCACAGGTGCTGAAATCTTCTTGCCACTTGCTGACCTTCTTAACGTCGAAGAAGAATTGGCACGTCTTGACAAAGAACTTGCTAAATGGCAAAAAGAATTGGACATGGTCGCACGTAAACTCGGCAACGAAAAATTCGTCGCTAACGCGAAACCAGAAGTTGTCCAAAAAGAGCGCGACAAACAAGTTGATTACCAAGCCAAATATGACGCAACAGTCGCTCGTATCGAAGACATGAAAAAATTGGTGAAATAATAAATCGATTATAAAAAACGCCCCACTTCAACTAATGGTTGAGGTGGGGTTATTGGTGGAATTAAAGTAGAAAAATAAAATTAGATAATTAATTTCAATCTATTTGATTGATATAGTTTCCAATTTTTCTTTTTAGTTCTTCCCATTCAAGAGGAGATAACAATTCTTGAATATACTGAGACTCTTTTAAACTTATGAGCTGTCCACTATCAAGATATGGTAGTAGTATAAATAATGATTCTAAATCTTGGAAACTTTTTCCAATTTTTCTATTTTTTAAAAGAATCCATATGTATTTAATTAGTAGGTTAGTTTTTTCTTCATTGAGTTTTTCTTCGCTTAGGTAATAAGTCAGAGAATATAACTCAATATTAGCTGTACATTCTGTTACATTATCTTTAAAAGTTTCTAAGAACTCTAAGTATTTATCGTTATTAAGCCTATCCTCTTGAATAATAAGGGCAAGTAATGAAAGAATGTTATAACTTTTATTTTCTTGTAATATAAGTTGTCTTAACCAATCGTTTTCATATTTGAATTTTTTTTGACTTAAGAAAATCAAATTAACCATATAGTTGAGGTTATTATGTTGAAACATAATTTCTTTAGGTTTTATATATTCAAGTGCTATTAGTAGTGAATAACTCAAAGCTTTGTTATCATTAATTTTTGTTTTGAGCAAGTTAGAAACTAAGTTTGCAAAAAGCTCTCCAGTTTTATTTGGCATTCTTTCATGATAATAAATGTATCCAAGAAATATTTCATAATTAATTTCTTCAGTATTTACATCGTAATCATATAAGAATACACCTTTCATAAATTGTTTGTATGGATTGTATGAGAGGTTGTCGATGATTTTTTTTATTCTGGTTAGATATTCTTCCTTGTGTTTAATCACTAATTCTATTAAAGTACTTAAATATCCACCCAATTCAGAACTGAAAAATAGAATTATATCAAAATCTTTATTATCTGATAAGGAACTATCCAAATTGTTAGGAGATATACTAAAAAGTTTATTGATTACTTGTGTATTTAAATTATTTTGTTGAACGAAGTATGTGAAAAACTTTTCCTTATCATGTGAAAAGTGATAATCATTCATATTTTCTAAGCAGGTACTTATTGAAAAATTTATAATATCTTTTGGCAACTCTTCAATAATTGCAAGTTTATAAAATAGAGAAGAGTATCTGTTGAATAACTTTTTACTATTATTGCTCAAGAAAGTCCAAAATTTTTCTTGCAATTCTTTATTTGAATTATTTGTCAATAATTCAATACAGAAATCGATTGTAGCATTAACAGTGTTCTCTTCCCAAGGCTTTTTAGGATTAAATTGATTTTCTTGAGAAGTTAACAAAATATTAAGAAGTTCTTGCTCTGATAAATTTAAAATCTGTTCTACGGTTATAAATGAATTATTTCGAACAATAAAGGATGCTCCTCCAGTAATTAATTCGTGATAATTATCGAGAGGGAGTATTTGTTGTTCCTCAAGTTCTGAAGAATGTCTTTGTACAAAACTATTAAGTTCAGAGCCAAAAATTTGGTCATTGAAATTAATATTGTTAATTAATTTTTCGACTAAATTACTTTCTAATGATATATCATTATCTAATTTTACTAATATTTTTTGTATGACTTTTCTAGAAATTAATTCTTCAGGAATTTTTTCTAGAAGGGATTCTTCATTGATAAAAATATGATTCTTGCTTAATAGTATATATAATATTTCTAAAATCCCACCTTCTGAAATTAATTCTTCAATTGAATAAGGAATTATTTCTTGGCTAAGTTCAACAGTATTAATAAGTTCAGTAATTTGAGAGGAATTTAAATTTAGTTTTAGCTTTTCTTTAACATCGTTAGTTAAGTATATTGATTTATTATAAGTGTCTTTTGAATCTTTTGGTGTAAATTGATTAATAAACCAATATCCCATTAAATCACAATCCTTAATAAATTTTGTAAACGGAATACTGGCTGTTGTACCGATTGCAGATCTAATATTAACTAATTCATCATTTGAAATTTTTTGATAATCAATACCATATTTGTACAAATTGTATAAAGAATTAATATAATAATTTTGATTACCTTTAGCAAATAACTCTTTTAGGATTTTCCACTCTTCAAGCGATAGCGATTCTTTATTTTGATCTACGAAATTCCAAAAAGAGTCAAAATTATTGATGACGGTATTTTTTACTACGTTACTCTTAAATGTTGGGTGAAGAATATGTTCGGAAAGTTCTTTGGCATTAAGTATTAATAGTTTTTTATATAAATCATTTAAAAATGTTCCATTATCTGCGTTACTATTTAAAGCATTGATAATTTCGTCTTCGGTAGAGATTGGATTTAGTAATAGTTGCCATTCTCGATTTTGTGGTGACAATCCAGTCTCTTCACTAATTTTATTGGTTAATTTTTTTATAAATTTAGGAAGATCATCAAATGAACTACCATACCAGATTATTGAAGTATGGTTTTCATTTTTAAAAAAAGTAGAATAAAGACTGCGATATTCTTTATCAACCTTAGGGTCCCTGGATTCGTCAGATTTCATTAAAGCGTAATGTTTGTTTTCGGGTGCGAGCAGAGATAAAATTTCATCTTCTTCAAGGCTAACACCAACAAATAATACAGTTAAATTTTTGGTTGTGAACCACTTTTTTAATTGGTTGAAATTATAATTTTCCTTGAGATATGTCTTAGAATAATCAGCTGAGGAGCTAACAAAGAAATCTGGGTTACAACGTGGTGTTCCATGAATATGGAGAATATCTCCCCACTCAAGTTTACTGTCATTGTTCATAACAAAATCTTGGAGGTCATGAATGGTTTTTACACTATTTCGCAGTCTTTGGGCATGCTTTTCTATCTCTAAATCATAATTTGGAGTAACGAATATTGCGTCAATATTAACTAGTGCTTCTAGTATTTCATTAGATGGCTGGTATGGTACTAATTTTTCAAAATAGTTTTTTTCGAAGTTGAGTCTATTTTTCTTAAATTTCTTATCACCTAAAATGGATTTTATTGCATGATTTACTAAATCAACTTTCCGTTTATTGCTTAAGTTTGATTTTGATATGGTGTCAAAGACTAAATATTTTTCTCTTCCTATGCTAACATTCTCGATATTTAGTAGATAGGATTGCCAATATTTAATGAGATGAGTAACATAATCATTCCAATTGGGATATCCTTGTGAAATTGAAACACCTGCACCAACAAAGATAACTAGTTTTTGCTTTCTAATAGCTTGGACTAAATCGGTTACAAGAGAATTAAAGTCTTCATCTGTATAAGTTTCTATTTTTATAATCCTCCTTTTGTATTTGTGATAATTATATGATACATATGATATTATACTATAGTTTTTTATTATGATTGTGTATATTGAGTAAAAGTAGAAAAATGATTTAGGAAAGCACCTGAAGTGTTTATTAGTCACTAGATATTGAAGAAAGGGCTGGAAAATGTTATTCCAGCCTTTTTTTGTTATACTTATGCTAAACGAAAGGAGTCCTTATGTCATTTGAATCGAATATTTTTAGGAAGAAGCGGGTAGTGTTTGAGCGCTTGGTGCCATTTGGTTTTCAGAAATCACAGGGTGGTTATGAGTTCCGCGAAACTATTTTGGACGGCGCTTTTGAAGTGCGTGTCCATGTTGCGGCAGATGGGGAGGTGTCAACTCATGTGATTGATACTGATTTGAACGAGGAATATCTTGCCATTCATGTGGCGCAAGCAATGGGAAATTTTGTTGGGCAAGTTAGAGAAGCTTATCTTGCGGTGCTTGAACGTGTGGCGACAGCTTGCTTTGAAGCTCTGCCATTTCTCAATCCACAAACCAATCGTCTCGCACACTACTTGCAAGCGACATATGGCGACATGTATGACCATCCTTTTGAAAAATATCCTGAGTTTTCGTCTTACCGTTACCCGAAGAATCATAAGTGGTATGCGTTGATTATGACGGTTGCGCGTGGAAAGTTGGATTTGGGCGATGAAACGTGGTCAAAAGAGGCGTTGGAACAGAAAATCGAGATTATCAATATCAAAGTTAACCCCAAAGACTTGCCCCGATTGCTTGAAATAAGCGGCATTTACCCGCCTTACCATATGAGCAAGAAATCGTGGGTGTCGCTAGTGCTGGACGAGACGGTTTCGGATGATTTGCTTTTTTCTTTGGTGGAAAATAGCAGAGCTTTAGTTGCAGGGAAAAGTCTTGGGAGCTTATCTGGGCCTGATTATTGGATTATCCCTGCCAATCTGAAATATTACGATATCGATGCGGAATTTGCTGTAAATTCGATTATTAATTGGACACAAAAAGCCAGTATTAAAGCGGGTGATTATGTTGCCATTTATATTACGGCACCAACACGCGCCCTTCGCTACCTTTGCCGTGTCTTAGAATCCGACATTCCAAATAGCGGTTATCGGGAAGAAAAATCAATTAAAAAATTAATGAAAATTGAGCTATTGCAAACTTTTTCGGATAGCCAATTTCCAATCGCTGTGCTGAAAGAATGTGGTGTCACTAACATTCGTGGACCACGCCGTATGACAAAAGAATTAATTAGCTTGATTGATTCGAACATAAAATCGTGAAATCTTGTGCGAAAGTGCAAGATTTTTTGTGTTTTATTTTAAAAAGAATTGAAAGAATATTGCAAAAAATACTTTGAAGGTATATACTATTTTAAGATGGGGGAGATTTTTTATATGAAAAAAGTAGAACAGAAAAATGCTAGTTTGCTTGTTTCAAGCAGCGCCATTTCAAAAATTGGAGATGTTTTATTTGATTATGTTAACAATTCATTCTTAGCTAGTTTGAATATGAATTCAATGGTGTTAGTTGGGGTATATCAATCACTTGAAAACATTATGGGAGTCCTTTTTAATCTTTTTGGTGGTGTGATTGCTGACCGTTTTCGTCGAAAGAAAATCATCATTTTGAGTGATTTTTTAAGTGGTCTAGCTTGTATAGCCTTGTCATTTATCAGTGATAATACATGGTTAATTTATGCGATTATTGCAGCCAATGTGTTTTTGGCATTTTTATCATCTTTTTCAACACCTGCTTATAACGCTTTTACGAAAGAAGTGGTGGAAAAAGACAATATTGCTCTACTAAATTCTTACTTGCAAACAGCGGCTACGGTTGTCAAAATTGTGATTCCAATCGTTGCGGTCGGCGTTTATCGCTTGATAGGTATTCATGGTGCTCTGCTTTTGGATGGTGTTTCCTTTATATTATCAAGCATCATTGTAGCCTTTGTTTCTCCGATTTTAGAAGAAAATACAAAAAACAGTCATTTTTCAATGGCTAGTATTTTTCAGGATTTAATCAGTGGCTTTCGTTATTTGGCACAAAAACGCCAAGTTTCGGTTTTGATTGCTCTATCGGCTTCTGTGAATTTTTTTATGGCTGCTTATAACCTATTACTGCCTTACAGCAACCAAATGTTCCCGAAAATTACTGAGAATATTTACGGAACATTTTTGACAGCTGAAGCGGTTGGTGGGCTTATTGGTGCTCTTATCAGCGGTAGGATTAATAAAAAATTATCAACTGACTTGTTAATGACTTTCTTGGCAGTTGCTGGTTTATTTCTTGGTTTAGCACCAATTTTGTATCATATTTTTCCAAATGTTGTTTTTCTGGCGCTATCACCAGCTTTTTGTAGTATCTTTTTGACGGTCTTTAACATTCATTCTTTTTCGCTTGTTCAAAGAGAAGTTGATAGCGATTATTTGGGGCGTGTTTTGGGAATTGTCTTTACAATAGCGGTGCTCTTTATGCCTCTTGGAACAGCTATTTTTACAATCATATTGCGCCCAGACTACGAATTTAATTATCTATTCGTTGGCTTAGCAGTAATCATCTTATCTTTCATTTTCTTGATGTTACTACGCAAAACAAATGATAAAGAATAATATTTGGTCAGAAAATCTTTTTTTAGAAAACTTTTGAAAATTATAACAGTTATTAAAAAAGAATCATTTTAACAATATAAAAAGACTTTGAAGAAGATTGCACACACAACTTTTTCAGGTCTTTTTTCTTGTATTTTTTTGATAAAAATAGCTGAAATTCCTTGATATGATTGACTTATTCCAAATATATGTAAGGTTTTCTAACATAAACTCAAAAAATATTGTAGAAATTTTCAAAAAAGTATTTATTTTTTAAAAGCTTAGGTGTATAATAGCTCTATCGTTGTAAAAGCGGTCACGAAATACAAAATTATCTCACTATCTTTATTTATCATTTTGGTATTTCAATAAAAAATTTTTAAGGAGGAGCATATGAAGAAAAGCTTTATTCATCAACAGCAGGAGATTTCTTTTGTCAAGAATACTTTCACTCAATATTTGATTGGTAAACTTGACATCGTTGAAGTGCAAGGACCTATTCTCAGTCAGGTCGGGGATGGTATGCAAGATAATTTGAATGGTATTGAAAATCCCGTATCAGTGCACGTAAAACGTATTCCTGATGCTGAATATGAAGTTGTTCATTCACTTGCTAAGTGGAAACGTCATACCTTAGCACGTTTTGGCTTCAATGAAGGAGAAGGGCTTTTCGTACACATGAAAGCTCTCCGACCAGACGAAGAAGAATTAGATCCAATCCACTCTATTTATGTTGACCAATGGGATTGGGAAAAAGTTATTCCAAATGGTCGTCGCAACATCGAATATTTGAAAGAAACAGTTGAACAAGTTTATAAGGCTATTCGTTTGACAGAATTGGCTGTTGAAGCTCGTTTTGATATCGAAGCTGTTTTACCTAAGAAAATCACATTCATCCACACAGAAGAATTGGTAGAACGTTACCCAGATTTGACACCGAAAGAACGTGAAAATGCTGCCGCTAAAGAATTTGGAGCAATTTTCCTTATCGGTATTGGTGGTATTTTACCAGATGGTCAACGTCATGATGGTCGTGCACCTGACTACGATGACTGGACTTCTGAATCAGAAAATGGTTACCACGGTCTTAATGGTGATATCATTGTTTGGAATGAAGCTTTGGATTCTGCCTTTGAATTGTCATCAATGGGTATTCGTGTTGACGAGGAAGCTCTCAAACGTCAAGTTAAAATCACTGGTGACGAAGATCGTTTGCAACTAGAATGGCATAAAGCTCTTCTTAATGGTCTCTTCCCACTTACTATCGGTGGTGGTATCGGTCAATCTCGTATGGCAATGTTCTTGCTCCGTAAGAAACATATCGGAGAAGTTCAATCAAGTGTTTGGCCGAAAGAAGTTCGTGACACTTACGAAAATATTCTTTAAGTAGAAGAAATCTTATTTTAAGGACTAAGAAAAGTCGGCTAGGATAACTAGTCGGCTTTTTGAAATATTAGAAAAAGTTGCTAGAAATCGTTCTAACAACTTTGAGAGTGATTTATTATTTTACCAATCTAGTCCTGCAGCTGCAATTTCAGCTTTTGAAGCGTATTGCCCATTTGGACGATGCCATCTACCACGAGCATCTCTAGAGTATCCACTAGCAGCTTGTTGTTGTGCCTGTTGAGCCGCTTGTTCTTGTGCTTGGCGTGCAGCTTCTTCGGCTGCCGCTTGTTCTTGAGCCTGTCTAGCGGCTTCTTCAGCCTGTCTAGCCTCTTCGGCTTTTCTTGCTTCTTCAGCTTGAGCCGCTTCCTCAGCTTCTTTAGTTTCAATAGCTGAAACAACGGCGTTAATACGATTGTTAAAATCACCTTTTTTAGCTGTGTCTATTACCGCATCAACTTTATTTTTAGCATCGTCAACATTTTCACGAGTTTGATTAGCTTCTAAGTTTGCAACAGCAGTTTCAGCCGCTGCCTGAGCTGTCTCTTCTTGTTTTTGTGTTTCTATCGCAGTCTTGACAGCTGCAATACGTTTTTTAAGCTGTTTTTTGACTTTCTTATTTTTTACGGCTTTAACTTTTTTCGTAGCTAAATCAAGATTTTCTTGGGTCTGGTCCTTTTCAAGTTGTTTAACAGCTTTTTTTGCTGCTTTAGTAGCTTTATCGTCTTTTTTGGTGGTTTTACTTTTAGACTTAGTATCTGCTAAAACAACATGATTGTTTTCGACTGATGTTGTTAAAAATCCTTGGTCTTGAGAGACTCCGATGAGGGCAGTTGCCATTAATAATATGGCGAGTTTCATTTTCTTCTTCATGTTTGATTCCTCCTGAAAAAACTTTGAATGATAAAATTTTTACACTAAAAGAATACCATTTTGGAATAATTCTGTAAATCTCTTTTTAAGGAAAGATTAAGTAAAAAATGTTTGCGTAAAAAATACTATAAAAAGCCGCTAGAGCAATCTCTAACGACTTAAAATAATCTATTATTCAAAACCACAGAGTGTTAAGCCTAAGGCCTGTGCTTCTGATAAGCTAACTGGTGTAGTGCTTTTTGAGCGATTTAAGCCACGGCAATTTGGATTGAGGTGGTAGTGGCTACCAGTTCTTGTAATGTAAACTGTTGTGGTATCTCCTGGTTGGGCAGCTGCTTGGTTTTGTTGTTGCTGTGCCTGTTGAGCAGCAGCTTCAGCAGCGGCTTGTTCTTGAGCTTGTTTAGCAGCTTCGGCTTCTTTGGCTTCGATAGCTGAAACGACAGCGTTGATACGATTGTTGAAAGCTTCCTTTTTAGTTGAATTATTTACCGCATTAACTTTATTTTTAGCGTCATCAATGTTATCACGAGATTGGTTATTTTCAAGTTTTTTAACCGCAGTTTCTGCTTTATCTTCTAGTTCTTTTTCTTTTTTAGCTTCAATGGCTGTTTTGACAGTTGCGATACGCTTTTGAAATTTCTCTTTTTTGTCAGCGTCTGTAACAGCGTCAACTTTACTTGTTGCTAAATCAAGATTAGCCTGCGTTTGGTCTTTTTCGAGATTTTTTACGGCAGTTTCTGCATTGTTTTCAATCTCTTTAGTCTTTTGAACTTCTTTTTTGCCGACTTCAATGTAATCAGCGTTTTCTTCTTTAAAATCAGTCAGTTCATCTTGGCTATCTTTTAAGTCTGATTTGGCTTGTTTGACATCTTGGCTAAGCTGTTCAATCTTATCCTCTGCTTGGGATAATTCTTGACTTTGGTTACCTTGACTAGAAAAACTAGCAATCAATAATACCGATAAAATGGTAATGGCAAGATTTTTCTTGTCTTTAAAGAATGTTTTAAAATTCATCATAACTCCTTTATCCTAAAAAACTTTGACAATTAAAATTATCACAACAATCATATCAAATCTCATTTTTAGTGTAAAGATGACTTGATCATTTTTTAAGGTATTTTATTTGAATTTTGCTATAATGGTTGTTATGAGAGTTGTAGCAGGAAAATTTGGTGGGCGTCCTTTAAAGACGCTAGATGGAAAAATTACGCGCCCGACAACAGATAAGGTTAAAGGTGCTATTTTTAATATGATTGGTCCATTTTTTGATGGTGGACGTGTTTTAGATTTGTTTTCTGGTAGTGGAAGTTTAGCGATTGAAGCTATTTCACGCGGAATGGATGAAGCTGTGCTGGTTGAACGCAATCGTCAAGCGCAAGCTATTATTTTAGAAAATATCAAAATGACAAAGTCTGAGCAGCAATTTCATTTGTTAAAAATGGATGCTAATAAGGCAATTGGCGTTGTTAGTGGACAGTTTGATTTGGTACTTTTAGATCCACCGTACGCTAAGGAAGAAATTGTCAAAAATATTACGGAATTAGAAGAAGCAGGGCTTTTGTCTGAGGATGTCATGCTGGTTTGTGAGACGGATAAGGCTGTTGATTTACCAGAAGAAATTTCAAATTTTGGCATCTGGAAACAAAAAACATATGGCATTAGTAAGGTTACGGTATATGTTAGGTAAATTATCATTTGTTTTAAGTATCATCTCTTTAGTTCTTGGTATTGTTGTTTTAGGCTCTAGCTTGTATAGTTTATATAGTTTAAAAAGGCAGGGAAAAACACAGCCTAAGAAAGAAAGTAGATTTTGGCTACTAGTTTCACTTGCTTATTTCATTTCAATAGTGTCAGAACTTCTTCGAGGGGAGACGTTCTCAAATATTTTACCGAATGTGGTTTTTGCACTTTGTTTGTGGAGCTTTTATTTTATATACGAGAGGGAATAAATGGCTAAAATTGGTTTATTTACGGGGTCTTTTGACCCTGTGACAAATGGGCATCTTGATATCATAGCGCGTGCAAGCAAGTTGTTTGACACACTTTTCGTGGGCATTTTTTACAATAAAGCTAAGAATGGCTTCTTTAGCGTTGAAGAGAGACGGCAGATGTTAGAAGAAGCACTGCAAGAATTTCCGAACGTTAAAGTGATTACAGCGCGTGATTCTTTGGTGGTGGATATTGCTAAGCGTTTAGAAGTTGGTTATCTCGTGCGTGGTCTCCGTAATGGGAAAGATTTAGAGTACGAGGCTGATTTAGCGTTTTATAATCATTATCTGGCGTCAGAGATTGAGAGTGTTTTTTTATTGAGCTCTCCTGATTTGGTTCATGTCTCATCAAGTCGCATCCGTGAATTGATTTATTTCCATTCAGATATTTCAGATTTTGTGCCAACAAGTGTTGTCAAAAAAGTGGAGGAAAAATATGGCAATCTTAAAAAGATTTAAAGAGATTTTGAAAAAGTTGGGTCGTATTTTATATCGCTTTAAGTGGTGGATATTAGGTGTTGTAGGCATTGTTTTCTTACTATTTAGCTTGTTGTATCCGCTTGATTACTATATTGAAATGCCTGGTGGTGCTTATGATATTCGTAGCGTTTTAACGGTTGATAATAAGGAAGATGATGAAGATGGCTCTTATAATTTTGTAGCTGTCACGGTTAGTCAGGCGACCTTGGCACAATTGGTTTATGCTTGGTTAACTCCCTATACAGAAATTTCGACAGCTGCAGATGTGACTGGTGGTTATAGCAATGCTGATTATCTTCGTATCAATGAGTATTACATGGAAACCTCTCAGAATACAGCGACTTATCAAGCCTTAACCTTGGCAGGAAAGGAAGCGACGCTTGATTATCAAGGGGTTTATGTTTTAAATGTTAGTGATAATTCGACGTTTAAAGGGATTTTGAATATCGCTGATACGGTAACTGGGATTAATGGTCAGACATTTAACAGCTCGGCAGAATTAATGGCCTATGTGGCTGATTTGGATTTGGGGTCTGAGGTAACAGTTCAATATACATCAGACGGCGAAGCAAAAGAAGCCACAGGAAAAATTATTGAATTGTCAAATGGAAAAAATGGTATCGGAATCGGTTTGGTAGATCATACGTCGGTGTCATCAGATGTTGATGTTGATTTTGATACGAGTGGTGTCGGTGGTCCAAGTGCTGGTTTGATGTTTACGCTTGATATTTATGACCAATTAAATAGTGAAGATTTGCGTAAAGGTCGTAAAATTGCTGGTACAGGTACGATTGAATCAGATGGTTCAGTCGGGGATATTGGTGGCGCAGCACTTAAAGTTGTTGCTGCTGCTAAAGCTGGTGCGGATATTTTCTTTGTTCCAAACAACCCTGTGGATGAGGAAACATTGAAAAAAGATCCTGATGCAAAAACGAACTATGAAGAAGCTGTTGAAGCTGCTAAAGACCTCGATACCGATATGAAAATCGTCCCAGTCACAACTGTTCAAGAAGCAATTGACTACCTACGAAACAATGATTAAAACGAAAACATCTCTGTGAATACGGAGATGTTTTTTTGTTCACTTTAAATTAATTTTTTCTTAAGCTTCATTGGGTAAAATTTCCTTAAAACGTAGCAGTAGATTAGTAACAATAGATAGGAGGGAGTTATGACGAACTGGCAAAAGCGATTTGTGATTTGGTTTAATCTTGCCATTTTATTTATTTTTTTAGATGTAACTTTGTTGATATTTATCCGGTCAATTAATAGTGATGGTGTTTATCAGACGATGCAAATGAAATGGTTAACATTTCTAATGTGGACTCTCTGCTATGCTTTTGTTTGGATGTGTCAGGGTGTGGGGTATATGTTTTTTAAACACATTAAACAAGCAAGAAAACAAGAAGATAGGCATGTGGTTTAATAGTAGATAATGAGTTGGATTTACAGAATCTGATTCATTTTTTATGCTTAGTTTAATAAAAATAATGCTTTAAATAGGCGCAAATGTGCTAATTTTTAAAATGATTATAATTAACGAGTCGTTTTATTTACGAATTCTTAAGAAAAGTGTTATAATACACATAATTTTAAGGAGGAGATTTTTATGTCAAAAAAATTCTTTGCAGAACTAATTGGGACATTTGTTTTGGTTTTTCTTGGGACGGGAGCAGCTGTCTTGGGCGGTGGAGCAGATAGTGTAGTTGGCTATGCGTCGATTGCATTGGCATTTGGCTTAACGATTGTGGCTTCTGCTTACAGTATTGGTACAGTTTCAGGTGCGCATTTGAATCCAGCGGTTTCGATTGCAATGTACTTGAATAAACGTATCGATAGTAAGGAACTTGGTACTTATATTTTAGGACAGGTTGTGGGAGCACTTCTTGGTAGTTTTGCACTTTTAGCCATTACTGGTGATAATGCCACTTTAGGGCAAAATGTTGTTGCGGATGGCTACAGTCTTGTGACAGGCTTCTTAGTAGAAGTGATTTTAACCTTTATCTTTATTCTAGTTATTTTAACGGTAACTTCGAGTCGAAAAGGCAATGCTCAGTTGGCAGGTTTGGTTATTGGATTGACCTTGACGTTAATTCATTTTGTTGGCATTCCAGTAACGGGTATGTCAGCTAATCCAGCACGTAGTTTAGCGCCAGCGCTTTTGGCAGGTGGAGATGCTTTAAGTCAAATTTGGATTTTCATCTTGGCACCAATTGTTGGTGGAGTTCTAGCTTCTATTGTTTCACAAAGTTTACTTGAAACAGAATAACATGTAATCTGCATTAGTTTTAACTAGTGCAGTTTGTGTGTACAGATGTTTTTTAAAGGGTTTTCATTTAGGATGTTAATTAAAAAGAGTAAAAGGAGATGTAAAAAATGATGATTAAGTTTCGGAGAAGTAGGCATGTCGGCTAAAGGTAAGCGGTTATTGGTAGTGATAACGCTACTTGGTATCACGACAGTTTGTTCTGTTATTGGCTATCATGTTTACCGTCGTAACGATTTTAAAAGGGCTTATGAACATGGAACGTTATTTGAGCAGCTAGATGTGTTAATGAACAGTCAACGTTATGTAACTGTTATTGAAGAGGCTGGCTATGAAGTGGATAAAGCTGATTATATCATGTATAATCGGATTGTAACACTCGCAACAGTTGGAACACCAACAATTACGATTGAGTCATCAAGTGATAGTAGTGCTTTTTTTGTGACATTTGAAACGACTGAAGATAGTCAACAATTGTCAGTCTATTTTGAGTTAGATAGTAATTTTAATATTGCTTACCAAACGGTAAGAGATGCTCAAGGAAATGATGTTGTTATAACAACGGCGCAACAGACGAAATTACTCAATATCGTCAAAAAAGAAGTAAGAAAGATGCTTAAAACGATTTATCGGACAATGTATCCTTAAAAAGTAGTAGGATGAGTTAGATTTTTAAAGTCTGGCTTATTTTTTTTATATTAAACAAAGTATAAATTTCTAATTATCTTTTTATATTTTCTTAAATGCTCGTAAAGCCTTATTCTATGTGCTTTCGAGTATTTTTACTGTAGGAAGATACTTCACGTTTCTTTGCATATTTCCTCATGTCTTAGCTGTCAGAAGTGGTAAATAAGTAGTAAATTCATTTGTACTACTAAGCAACAAGACGCTCCTGTTGCTTCTCTTTATTCAAGCGTTTCATTTCTGCCATTGCAGAATCGAATGTTGCATGTGCGTAATAGTTCAGCGTCATGGCTATATTAGCATGTCCCATAATGTACTGTAATGCCTTTGGATTCATTCCTGCATTTGCATAGTTGGTACAGAATGTATGTCGCAAACTATGTGGAGTGATGTGTGGCAATTTATCCTCGTTATACTTATTGTATTTCTTAACAAGACCTTTCATCATGCCGTTGTAATCACTTGCCACTTTTGGATAGTTCTTTCTATTAAGAAAGAGGAAATCACTATATCCATCAATCTCAACACGCTTATCATTCTTTCGATTCGCTAACACTCGCTTAAATGCTTGATAGGCTTCTTCAACCATAGGAACTTGACGTTCGCCACTTTTGGTCTTTGGTGTTTCAATGTAGTACCCAATTTCAGTATCTCTCAATAGCTGATGGTCTATATTGACAAGACGATTCTCAAAATCTAAATCTGGAAGTGTCAAACCACCAAACTCTGAAATACGAAGACCTGTTTTTAAGAGTATCAGAATTTCATCATAATTTTTGCTGTAGGTTTTATCAGCTTTTGCAAAGGCTAACAGTTTTTCTTCCTGTTCTTCTGTTAGTACGGTCTTAGGGACAGTATCATCATCAAGAACTGCTTTCAGTTGAAAGTCAAATGGATTCTTCCGAACACAATCATCTTGTATAGCAATATAGAATGAAGCCTTTAAAGAACGTTTGTAGTTATTGATGGTTTGATAAGCATAACCATTTTCACTCATTCTAATAGCCCATTCTTTAGCGTCTGATGGCTTAATACTGTCAATACTTCTTACACCTAACTTGTCTTTCTTCAAAATATCCATAAGATATTTGCGTCCAGTTTCAGTGTTTTTTCTAACCTTTGGTCTTTGAGCGTTCTGTTTTGCGTAAAGCTGGCAGAGTGTCATTTTCTTTCCTACAACATCAATACCATCATGAATGTCTTTCTGTAACTCTGCGATTTTCTCTCTAAGTGAGATACAATCACGCTTTCCTGCTGGTACTCGGTCTGTAGCCACAAGTTTCCACGAGTAAACAAATTGCGGTTCTCCAAATGAATCTATATATTTGTATAAGTATCTTCCGTCTTTTCGTTGGCTCTCCCCAGTCTTTAAGATTCGACCTTTATTGTCACGTCTTTTTTCTGACATGGCATTTGCTCCTTTCCTTTATGGAAAGAGCCTTGATACGACTTAATACTATTTTATCATATACAAGACCCTTTGGCGACGCTAGATTGCGTCCAATGTATCTATAATTTTTTCAAATTGTTTTCGTTTAATCTGAATACGATTGCCATTCATAATCAGCCAATTTGCATTTTTATTTTCCTCTGCCAAGCGTCGTAGCTTGTTTTCGCCAATACGAAAATATTTTGACGCTTCTTCAATGGTTAGGGTATAACGTTCCCAAATAGGAATGTCAGTCTGCTTCATAAAATCCTCCTTTCCAAATCACTTATTTGGATTTCATAAAAGTTGTTTTACCAGCAATCGAACAGCTTTAGCAAAGCTCACGGGAGTTCCACCCCTGCATGGTTCTCATGTAGCCATACTCATTGCCTGCGACGGTTTTATCACGCTCGGACTATTGACTGTATGGGAGTATCATTATCACGATAAGAATGTCGTTGCAGGCAATCCTGCTAAAGATTGCTTCTCGGATCACTAACATGAATCGCTCGCTATCTTTATAAGATAGGTCATGGCGGTTAGTTCCGTTGGCTCTTTTCTTATCGAAACGTATTCGATTACTTTTATTCAGTTTTCAAAGAACAATGGCTCGTTAGCCTATCAAAACACATTGAAAGCTCAATATGCTTTGGTGGAATAACAAACCTCCCTGTTCGGGAAGCGTGGAATGGTTTAGCACGCTTCCACGAAAGGAGAGAGGATATTACTTAATTTCAAATGACAAAATCTTTGTAATCAGTCTGGTTTCCATTCTTCCACGTAAGACTTCATCAACGACCATACTTTGATTGCCATATTCATCTTTCATAAGTCGTAGGGAACGCTTCGTTATGTACCCTCTGTAATGATGTAGAATCTGGTTAATCGCTTCGGTATCGCCATCTGTTGCCTTTACAATGAGAGGAAAGGGAATCATAGGATATTGTGTTTTCATTCTTCAAATTCCTCCATAAACTTTTTAATTAAGGCTAGTCCACTGGTTCTATGCCGATAGACAGTAGAACGGTTCAATTTCAACAGGTCTGCAATTTCTGAATCGCTCATGTCCATAAAGTAAAACAGCAGTAGAATTTCACGTTTCTTGTCTGGCAACTCACGTAATGCTTCACTCAACAAATCATTTTCAACGCCTACTGATAACCCATTGAGTGTAAAAATCTGAAAGTCAGTTGAATAGTTATCTGTTGTCGCAAACTGGCTAACAAGATAATCGCCAACATCCGAAAAGGACACCTCACGCTTTGCAATCCTTGAAAGATAAAGCATATAATTCTTTCGCTCGTCTTCCATAGCACGTTTACAGATATAGTCAAACTGATTTTCTATTGTGGTCTGAAAAGAAGATGGTTTCATGTTTCTCACCCCCTTTCTGTCTAGGAAAGGAAGTGAGCCTTGCTCGTTTATCTCCTTTCACTCTTAGTCCCAATGTGAAAGGGGGATTTGTTGCATTACTGATAAATAAACTTTGTAAAAAAGTTCTGAATAGCCAAAAAAGCATATAAACAGATTTATTTCTCTGTTTACATGCTTCTGTTATTCTATCTATATGATTTATAAAACCACATTGGTGGACGTACTTATCTATTGCAGATAGACGACTTTTTTTGACAAGAACCCAATGTAAGGAAATTTATTGTATATGATGTACTTCATGGCGACGTTGACCTCCAACAAACCGCCATTTGGAAGTAATATACAATATTTTAACAGCGTAAATAGCACTACCATATAACGGTTTTTTTTATTGGCGTTTAGTAGTGCTTTTTATTAAATATAAACCTATAAACCATATAACACGTTTTTCTATACCTGTTTTTAATTCAGTAGGAACAATAAAATGTATAGAGGTGGTCTACTATGCGTAAAAAAGAAGATAAATATGATTTTAGAGCCTTTGGTTTAGCCATTAAAGAAGCTCGATTGAAACGAGGTTTAACTCGTGAACAAGTGGGAGCATTGATTGAAATTGACCCACGGTACTTAACTAATATTGAAAATAAAGGGCAACACCCCAGCATACAAGTTCTTTATGACCTTGTATCGTTACTTCATGTTTCCGTTGATGAATTTTTCTTACCTGCTAATAACTTGGTAAAAAGCACCCGACGATTACAGATAGAGAAATACATGGATAGCTTTACAGACAAAGAACTATCCTTAATGGAATCTTTAGCCAGCGGTATCAACGAAGCAAGAAACATCGAAGACTAATTAAAAGAATCCATACATAACGGAAAGAGCCGATAAAATGAGATTGTATTAATCTCATTTTATCGGCTCTGCGTCTTTGCGTCTGGCTCTGTAATCACAGTTACTTTGAACTGCTTTATTTCAATTAAATTTTCTTGTCTGCATTTCGGACAATAGAGGGGGAATTTTTTTAATTCAGTATCTTCCCTTATCTTTAATCGTGTTTTATTTCCACATACAGGACACAATATCCACTTGTAGTTTATAATAACTATCTCCTCCTTTACACTTTAATTCAAATCTTTATTAAAAAATATTTCATCTTATTTAACAAGAAACCATATTTATATAACAACATAAAATACACTAAGTTATTTTATTGAACATATATCGTACTTTATCTATCCGACTATTTGGACGACGGGGCTGGCAAACAGGTTCACCGGTAGTAACATGGTACCCTTTTAACTCTGTTAAACAAACACTACGTCCATTTGTAAAGAAAGTTAAATCACTACGATATTCTTGAATACACCGAGCAGGGATTTCTCCACTAAGAATGACCTCATTATTTTTCAATTGAGTGTCTACGATGTTCGCACAATATTTAGGAGCATCGTTGTATGCTCGTGAAAGATATTCCTGTGGCGCATAAATTTTAAAACTAAGATATGGCTCTAACAATTCTGTTCCAGCTTTTTTTAAGACTTGTTCCAATACAATAGGAGCAAGCATCCGAAAATCTGCTGGGGTACTAACAGGGCTATAGTATAAGCCATACTTAAAACAGATTTTACAGTCCGTCACATTCCAACCATACAATCCTTGTTCACAGCCATAGCGTATCCCTTCCATAACTGCATTTTGAAACGATTGATTTAAGTATCCAAGAGAAACCGAGCTCTCATACTGTACTCCGCTCCCTAATGGAAGCGGTTCTACAGAAAGACCAATGGAAGCCCAGAAAGGATTCGGTGGCACTTCGATGTGAATGGTATACTCTGCTTTTTTTAACGGCCTTTCCATATAAATGACTGTAGGCTCTTTTATTTTTATCTCCACATGATACTTTTCTTGCAATAGAGCACAAGTCACTTCCATTTGTACTTTCCCTAAGAAAGAAAGTATGATTTCATGTGTCGTAGAATCCACATAATATCGTAGAAGCGGGTCACTGTCGGAGATTTCTAAAAGTGCATCAAGTAACATTTCCCTTTGTTGAGGTTTGCTCGGTTCAACAGTTGTTTGCAGCAGAGGGAGCGGATTTTCAATTCTCTCTCTCTGTGGCAATAGCTTTGTATCTCCAAGAACACTATTTAACTTCAAAAACTCATTTTGCAAAATAACAATTTCCCCGGAATAAGCCTTATCAATTTTACATAATTCACCATTTATTGAAGTATACATTTCTGTAATTTTTATTTTTTCCTTTTCCGATATTCTAACCGAATCCCGCAAATGCAGGACACCGCCATAAAGGCGTACATATGCAAGACGCTGTCTTTTTTCCGAATACTCAATTTTGAAAACTTTTCCGCAAAGTTCAGACTGACCTCGATGTGTTGATGAATAAAATTTATTCGTAATCACTTCTATAAGGTTATCAATCCCTATATTGTTTTTTGCACTTCCGTGATAAACAGGGAACAGGGAACAATTATGAAATCTTCTGATTTCCTCTTGTTCGAGTTCTAATGCTTCCAATAATTTCCCAGACGTATATTTCTCCAAAAGGTAATCATTTCCTTCTATTACCATATCCCATTGTTCAGATTCGGTAAAGTTCATTACACGCATATTAGGATGCAGTTCTACCTTCTGTTTGATTACAATTTCCGCAGAAAGTTTCTCTTTAATATCCTGATAAACCGTTGATAAATCAATTCCATTTTGGTCAATCTTATTGATAAAAAAGATTGTGGGAATACCTATTTTCCTAAGTGCATGAAACAATATACGAGTTTGTGCTTGTACGCCATCTTTTGCAGAAATCAGTAGAATTGCCCCATCTAATACTGATAATGAACGATATACTTCTGCTAAAAAATCCATATGTCCTGGCGTGTCTATGATGTTCATCTTAGTATTTTTCCACTGAAAAGAGGTTATCGCCGTCTGAATTGTAATTCCTCTCTGACGTTCTAAAAGCGTATTATCCGTTTTCGTTGTACCTCTGTCCACGCTTCCTAATTCTGTAATCGCTCCACTGTTATATAATAAGCTTTCTGTTAAGGTAGTTTTTCCCGCATCAACATGAGCTAAAACTCCAATATTAATAATTTTCATGTGATTTTCCTCCATTCAAAAGCCCAAAAGGGCATAAAAATCCCAGTGATAAATACTCTTATCACTGGGATTTTTATGCATAACCATAGGCATACAAAGCATACAGATATTCTCCGGATACTTTAGAATCACATGATAAAGGTATTCTTAAACTGGGTACAAAAAACTAAGCCCTCCTAAAAAAGGACATCCAATTATTTGTTCCCACTATCAAATTGACAGTTTATTTAAGAATACCTTGCCGCATATTTATTAACTCCTTTTAAATAGATACTTAAATAATAGCACGTAAGAGCATATTTGTAAAGGAATCTCCAATTTTTTATCAAAGAGAGTACGTGATTACAAAATAGCTGTAATAATGTACCAATATTTGTTATTCTATAATCTTCCAATTACTCCCGTTCTTTTCAAGTACCAAATCAAATTGAGATACCTGCGTTGCTTTGGTCTGCTGGTCGATATACTCCACTGTCAGCGATACCGTGACTTGATTATCCTTACGATTGTGAATAGGATTTACCAGTTCTTGAAAGATGTACTCTTTTCCGATTGGTTTTAATATCCCGTCATTCACATAGTAGGAAAGTTCACTGGCTGTCGCTGTAGGATAGAGCTTGAAGAACGTCGTTAAAAACTCATTGATTTCATTGGTTGTAATGGAATCAACCGTCCCCTCACTTTCAATGGCTTTTGGTTTATAACTTGATTTCTTAGGTATGTTGGTAATGGTCGGATTCTTAACCAGTACCATATTTCCAGAACCATCTACATAGACACTCACTATATAAGCAGAGTGGACGGTCTTTGTATTTTCTCCCTCTGTAATGAGCTGGTCTACACTGTAGGTTACATTAAACTCATTGTCGCCAGTTGGCTCTACCGTCCATATCTGAAATCCTCTTACAGAAGACGATACAGGAATATCTTTGCGTACTGTATCAACATTGAGAGCTTGAAGTTCATCTGTCAGATAGCCTTTTAGACTTTCCATTCGATTATCAATGGACTTATCGGATTGCTCCCATGAATAGTAGACTTTCGCAAAGTTCTCTACAAAATTTTCTACATGATGAGTATCAACGTATTCCTTTTCTATGATAGTTGTTTCGTGAATAGTATGAGTATCTATAGCTGTAAAGTGCTTGAATATCGCAAAGCTGAAACTAAGCCCTAAAAGTACCCACAAGGCAATCACAACCTTTTTATGAGGATTGACCTTATAGACACGAGGTTTCTTTTCCTTTGGTATCTGTTTTTCTTTATTCTGATTTTTTCTAAATTTCATCATTAAATCTTCCTTTCTCATTGTTTGATTCGTCCTGCTCCCACTAAATGCTGTTGCCAGTAGGGGCTTGTTAAGTCGGCATAACCGATTGGGTCGCCTGCATGAAACATACGGTTATTGCCAAGGTATATCCCAACATGAGTAATATAAGAGCCAGCGTTATAGGTAGAATGAAAGAAAACCAAATCGCCAGCTTGTGCTTCCGATAGTGGGATATGCTGGGTCACATCATATTGCTGTTGTGCGGTTCGTGGTAAGTTAATTCCAGCTTTTCCATACGTCCATTGTGTCAGTCCGCTACAATCAAATGAAGTAGTCGGGGAAGCTCCGCCATAGACATACTTCCAACCCTCATATTTCAGTGCTTCGTTCATGATGGCTTGTACCGTATTATCATTAAATTGAGTTGTGACAAGATACTGCGTAACAAGCTGAACATAAAACATATTGCCATAGTTATATCGCCAGCCCCCATTGATGGGTATGGCTATTGGATTGGGATAGGACACTTTTTCGCCATCTGAATATTCCTTAGAGAAACTTTGAGCCAGTTCAAAGGTATATTTGTTTCCACGATTAGCCACATACCCTAAGAAGCCACCGCCATAATTGTAGGACTGGATAACCGATTCCAAATCCACACCGAGCCTATCTCTACTGGCTAATAATTCACTGAAATACTTCACACCTTGCTTGATGGATTCTTCTGTACTCAATGAATTGGGTGGTAGACCAAGGGATTCCGAGGACTGCATAACATCTTCGGCAGTACCGCCCGATTCCACCTGTATAATAGCAAGCAGTACATTGACGTATTCTTCAACGCCATATTCTCTAGCGTATTTTTCTACCATAGGCTTATGAGCCAGCACTTCTGCGGAAACATTCACACCGCCATAGTGAATGTTTGAAAAACCGCCATCTTGTTCATCTGAAAATAAAATGGCAACAAACAGAAGTAGTGAGAAGACCATCAAGAATAGCCCAGAACCACCAATCACTAAAGCTTTCAGTTTCATGGTTTCTTACTGCCTTTCTTGATAGTGGCGGATTTTATTGGTGGTCTATTTCTAAGGTTTTGACTTTGAACTCTTTGAACAGTAGACGGACGCTCTTTTGTGACTGGACGTTGTGAAGCTCTGTCTGCTGGTGTAGTTGAAGTTGCTGGCTTTTGAACTGTTCTTTCTTGTGTAGTACGGTTTTGACGTTCCGCTTTTAAACTTGAAGAATCGGACTTAACTGCTGGACGCTCCTGTTTGGCTTGTTGAGATTCCATGCGTAAAGCCTGAACAGAAGATTGTTTTGCGGTCTGTCCATCATGAGATTGTTCTTGCTTAGTAGCTGGTCTTTCATGAACGGAAGAAGCTGGCTGTTTTTTCTGTTTGACCTGTTCCATTTCAGAGCGACGCTCTGCAATGGTTTTGCGTCTTTGTTCCTGCTGTTCCTTGCGTCCGCTGGCTCTGTCTGCTCTGGTTTGAGAAATACTGGAAGTTAGGTCACGAACATTTTCTTTTACTTTGGATTTTCCTTGATACACTGCATATCTTGCATTGGTCGGAATATCCTTAACCTGTTCTTTGAGATTACCAGCAGAATCAACGATTTTATCTTTGGTATCAGCAACTGCTCCGATTGTTTGTCCGATACGTTTTCCAAGTGTTGATTTTTCCTGTCCGTCTGGACGGGTGTGATCTGCTTGTGTCCTACCAGAACTACCCGACTGTCCTTGTTTTCCTGTAGCACTGGCAATGGCAGAGCCAGCACCTAAAGCTGTCATGGAGCGTCCAAGTTTACGCTGTAGGCGGTGCATATGAGCGTGCATAAGCATACGAGGTTTTCTCATCACACGACTTCCCACACTTTGAGAATCGTTGCTTTGAAGCGAAAACATACTCATTAAATCGCCCAGTTTGAAGTAGATTCCTGCAAAGGTCACAATCTGTAGAAAGGCAATCAAAAAGAACGGATAACCAGCCGATAAGGTATAGAGCATGGTTGAAATACTAAAGGCTGTCGTAATAATCAGCGTGATTCCAGCTCGTGTCAAAATGGTATTAAAGAGTTTAGTAATGGCTCGTTTCGACATACCATCAAAAGATGGAATCATACTTAAAATAAAGCTCACAGGCAGAAACATAGCATAGATGATAAAAAGCACCTGCGAGAAAATCATGATTCCTGTTAGTAGGAATACGAATATAGAAATCCCGATATTGAATACAAAGAGAAAGAAGACTGTACCCAAGCGGTTAATAGTTTTTGTAATCGTCATGTTCACATTGTTTCTGTCTTCGATTTCTTCTGCTACAATTTTTTCTCTGTCTTCTCCATTATTACTGTCTGGACTGGTTGAAAGTAGACTTTCCACACGGTCAGCACCAATACTTTCAATGTCTGAACTGTTGTATTGAAGCAGTAGCCACGGTTGTTGAACCTGTATGGAAAATAGGCTGTCACGTATCAAGTCCACACTGTCCTTGCCTTGACTATCGGAATGGGGCATGACAATTTTTGTGCCAAGTGATAAGCTGGCTTGACTGATGTCTGATGAAAAATCATTGATTTTTTTAATGTAGTCGGGAGCGTAGGCAATAAAGGAAGCTGATAGGATAAATACCATGACAAAGTTCACAATGGCATGAATCGCTTTTGTAGTTTCTCTTTTTATCAGTCCTGTATAGGCAACATAAACCCCAAGAACCAAAATCAAGAGTAAGAGGAATCCAACATAGAATCCCTCTGTTGATAGTCCGCTAGGCGTAACTCCTGCAAGGGTCTGCATATTCTTGCCAATGGAATCTGCTGTAGCAGAAATGAAGTCAAGGGAATAGGCTTCTTGAACTAAGTAGCCAGTCGCATTGGAAACATAAAGACTGATTGTCCAAATAAAATTGGTAATGGCATATAAGCCATACATGACTTGTTTTCCAATTCCGTCCGACCAGTTCCACGGTAGCCAGCCCCAGCTATTATCAACATAAAAATCCAGTTGATAGTTTTCAAGTGGGTATCGGCTGTACTCATTTGCCACATTGATTGTATCATCTACCAAGCCCGCAGCTTGAACCACTGTTCCCATCATGGCTAAAAGAAAAATGGCAATCACAAGTGTGAAAGCCACTGTCATTGCCACTTTACCTAGACGCTTCAGCGTCCAGTTTGATTTTATTCTGTTTAATATTGATGGTTTCACATTTACACCTCTTTTCGCACAGGCGGTCTGGTATCAAAGGCATGGAGCAGTTCTTCAAATACAGGGTGGAACTGTATCACACCGACACGACCATATAAATCACTGATAAGGCACTGTCCATTTTCCAAATCACGCAATCGCTTCTGATTATTTTCGTCCTCTGGGTCAACGCCGAAAAAGGCAAGGGTCTTTTTAATCTCGTTAAGGTCAGTAGAGCGGAACGCAAATTTCAAACCAAGATTATTTTTCAGCTTTTCATCTAAAAGGTCATCTGTATTCTGGGTCACGAAATATACCCCAGCGTTCATAGCACGTCCAGCACGAACCAGTTTCATAGACAGTGTTTTACCTTGTGCCACCTGTAAGAAGCTCCACGCTTCGTCTAAGTCAACAATTTTAAAAATGCTTCTGTCTGTATGGATAAAGTCTAACGCAAAGGTACTAATGACAATCAGCATTGCCACCGATAGTAACTCCATTGTGGTATATTCCTCAAAGGAGGTTTCTTTATCGGGAAGTACCAAGTCGGCAACCTGTATGATGTTCAGTTGTTTTTCAAGACTGATAGACTGCTCCACATATCCATCACTAAAGAGCAGATGTGCAAAGTCATAGTCTGTAAAACTTTCGATATGGTCGGCTATGCTGGTGCTTATTTGAGTTCCCTCAACCCGTAATTCCTCAATCACTTTCAGAAGACCTCGCACTTCACTATTAGTTACAGCACGAATGGCTTTTCGTAGAACAGGGAAACGGTCAGAATCTCGTGATGAAATCCCCGTAAGGAACGTCAAAATGTCGATTGCCAGTGATTCAGAATCTTTGGGATTTTTCATAATCACGTAAGGGTCAAGTAAGCCTTTATTTTTCTCATCAGAAGTCAGATTGACAATATTAATTTCGTGAGCGATTTCTGGCAAGGTTTCTTTCCATCTGCCACGTTCCGCTTTCGGGTCAACAATCACTGCTTGTGCCCCATAAAGCACTGCATAATAGACGATAAGGTTATTCGCAAAGGATTTTCCACCGCCTAGCGAACCTACAAAGGCAGACGCTAATGCATTGGTTACTGAACCCTTAACCCCTTGACTGGCAAGAGCAGGTTTGAGGTAGACATTGCGTCCTGTATCTAAGCTATAGCCAACATAAATACCCTCATTTTCGCCAAGCATTTGAGTAGCACCGAAACCAAGTCCAGCTAAGAAATCAGAGGTTACATACTGAATATAGTCATTCATATAACGCTTGCTTGATGGTAAAAATTCTTCATGTAAGCCCAGCATATCTCCAAATGGTCGTACCAACTTGACACTTAAATCGTCATAAAAATCTTTCACTTCATTACAACGACGTTTCAATTCGTCCAAGTCATTTGCGGAAACACGCACCACATAAGAGAGCTTATACATGGATTCCTTGCTTTGGTCTAAATTATTTTCCAGCTCATTGACACTTTCCAGAGCTTCCGCCACATTAGAGCTGGTTTCGTTATCACTTTGCCATGCGTGGTTATCTAGGTCTTTTAGTTCTTTCTTTTTATTACGAACGGTGCTTAGTGCTTTACGGTTTGCCACGATTTCCACATTCATAGAAGTATCAATCGGGAATGTAAATTGCTGTTGCTGGTAGTAGAAGATTTCAGAGGACGGAAAGTCCAATTCGCCGACAATGCTGTTGATGGTAAAGTACGCCACATAGACGGTTTCGTCTTCCTGTTGAATTTTTAGGTATCGCTGTTTTTCTTCCACCAGACAACGGGTCGGTTTAATAAGGTCATAATATTTAATCAGCGTTTCATTATCCAGCTTCTTCTTTGATAGATGGTACTCATAATCTTCATAAGCTGTACCTGTCTGTCCATAAAGATGTTCAATCAGATAGCCGAAGTCGTCCTTATCCAGTCTACGGATTTTGAAACGACGAGAGATTTTATTTTCCAAGAGCTTTTCCATCTTCTGAAAACGCAGGATTTCATCATTACTCATGCTGACAAAATCGCCCATTAGCTTATGGTTCACATCATAGACAAAATCAGACAAAGCATTTTTGGCTTCAACGGTAAGACTTTTCATAGAAAACTCTTGATCGTTGAGAAGCAACTTAAAGCCGATAAAGAAGCGGTAGTCCACTTGATTTTCGCCAATCATGGATATTAAAGCGTCTGTCTGTTGGTCGATTTTGTCATAGGCAATTACTTTGAGTTTGCCAGTTACTTCCTCTTTGGAACGTTCTTGTGCAGAACGTATGCTGGATTCTGTACTGATTTGTAGAGCATGAATCTTGCCATCACGATTTTGTGCGATAAGCTGTCTGAAAGAATCATGCACTTGTATTTTCTGTTCTGGACTTAGGAATGAGTAATTGTAAGGAATAAGCTCATAATAGGCGTAACATTCGCCATCTTTATTCCAGACCAGATTATTTTCAATGTATTTAATTGGATATGCCATAAAATTCACTCCTAACTGTCGTAATGGCTTCTTGTGGCTGGTTTCTGCCAAGGGTTACTTTTTTCCCTGCATAGGTCAGCTTTGGTCGCAGTGCATAAGCAATGACAGACTTCAAAAATCCATAAGGCTTTTTACCATCAAAGGTTTTTGTAGACATAAACCATGTGAAAGCCACAGGAATTCCAAAATATTTGAGAAATGCTCCCTCAATCATGGAAAGAGGTGGCAAGTTGCCAAGTATCATAACCGCAAACAGTGACACGACAAACCACGTCATTTGCGTAAAGGTTATGGGAAACGGAAGTCTAAAATCGTTGATGGAGTACAGCACTTTCTCAACAGACCAAATACTGGTATAGCTTCGTATTTTCTTCATAGAATCAATCCTTTCAATAGACGATTTCAAAAATCCCATAATTGGTTGTGATAAAAGTTCCCGAAATTTCTAAATCACGACCATAGGATTCGTAATCAATATAGTTTTGAAGACTGGTTGGCACTTCGCCCAATACTCCAGTTTCTTCAATGTAGTAACGTGCGACATCTGCCATATCATCACAATCCGAGTGAATGATAATATCCTCTTGATGTTCGCTTAGTTCCTCAATACTTGAAAAATGAGTGAGCAGAGCAGATAGCTCGGATTGTAGTTCCTCTGGCAACTCCGATACCATTTCCCATAGGCGATTGAGTTCGCCAATAGAAGTGTATTCGTCAACCGTAAAGGGTAACTCATAATCGTGAATGGCGTATTCCTCGTATTCATCATTCAAGCCGATTTTCTCTTTGACTTCTTCAAAATCAATGGGAAAGGTAAACCAAGCACCGACTAATTCTCCTTCATTGTATTTACCTAAGTTGGCAATATAGACTTGCATATCGTCCATGTGTTCACGTCCTTTCTTTGTAGAGATTCAAAAATCCCTACCGCACTTCGTTTGGTGTACCATTCTTTTGCGGAACATAAGAAAACCACTTATATTCCACAAAATAACGGTTTAATTTAAGCACCGATAATGCGATTAAATAGCTCTAATAAAATGTCTTTTACTCCAGCAGCGTTGAACACCAAGCCCACCGCAATAATCGCAATGATGAGAAAGCCAATCAGTTTACTAAACTCACGCTTGAAGCCAAGATACAAGCCAATTACAACGATTGCTAAAAGTACCAGTGATTGAGCATTTGATAGAAACCAGTTATAAAGGTTTTGTCCAAAATTCATAAAAATGTTCTCCTTTCTGTATGCAGTGAATTTGTATTTAAGTTATTTTTTTGTCGTTATCACGTCCTGTTCTTTTACCGACTGTTGCTTTAAAATCTGCTTGTGTCGGTCTGTCAGTTTCGCATGGTCGAGAATGTCTTTCACAACCTGCGTCTGGTTAATTTCATCAAGTGTAATAGCAACCTTTAAGGTCGGGGCGACTTGATGAGATAGCCAGTTTAGTGTCCTTTGGAAAGAGTAAGGCTCTGGTTTTGTGGTTAGCTTTAATCGTTCACGATTGTTTCCAATAAACCATGCCCATTCTTCATTGAGTTTCCAATCGGAACGTGCTTTTGAATCGTCCTTATCCACAAAGCGGATATACCGATTGATAATCTTAAAAGCTGTATGCTCTGGATTATCATAGACAAGTAAATCACGTACTGCATAATAGGCACGCTCATTTTTTAGTCGGATTTCAAAACGGTTTTTAACCTCTGCGTCTTCAATGGGAATATCATTTTTCTTGTACTGCTCATAGTCCTTTTCATAGATACAGAAATAGACTTCGCTTTGTAATGAACCGATATAAAGCGTGTTTCCCATACATTCCTTTTCATCTTTGCGTACCAGTTCGCCACTGCGATAGCTCTTGAAACTGCGGAACACCGAAATACACTCTTCCTGTAGGCATTTTTCCGTCAGTGTGGGAATATTCAAAATCCCTGTTTTATCGTTGATGGCAAGGTCAAGGCGTTTCATCACGCCACCAGCCACCAAAGCGTCCATAAAGAACTCATACCAGCTTCTTTGTTGTGCCAGAAGATAGCTTTCAAATTGTCTGCACCCACGACCTTTCAATTCCACCAGAACTCCTTTGTCCAGTTCATGGGAGCAAAGGACGA
>Ga0129316_1000189_pt1 | contig 42388 bp, 46 predicted proteins | sample Cm1ome_2_FD_94429 | JGI IMG/M metagenome (GOLD analysis project Ga0129316, IMG submission 94429) | Eastern black-and-white colobus group fecal microbial communities from Wisconsin, USA - Cm1022B metagenome | ecosystem: Host-associated > Mammals > Digestive system > Large intestine > Fecal...
AAAATAGAAAAATTATTTAAATTTAATGCAACTAGTTTTCCAGGTAAAGTAGTATTAAAACTATTCCCTAAATATTTAACTAAAATTAAATATCCAGATAATATAATTATGGTTACTGGGTCATGTGGAAAAGGATCTACTGTTAAATTAATAAAAGAAGTATTAATTAGTAATGGATTAAATGTATGTTCTAATGATGGGGGTTCTAACCTATTAAATGGTATAGCAACTGAAGTTATTAAAAATACTAAATGGCATAAATTAAAAAAAGATGTATGTATATTTGAAGTTGATGAAAGATATCTAAAACTAGTAACTAAATATATTAAGCCAAAATATTTAGTAATTAATAATATCACAAGAGATCAACCTCCAAGACAAGGTAACTTTGATATTGTGTTTAATGAAATATTAAAAGGTATATCAAAAGATACTCATTTAATAGTTAATGGGGATGATCCTATACTTAGAAAATTTAGTTTATATCATAAAGGTGATATTACTTATTTTGGTATAGAAAAATCTAAATATAGTTATAAAGAACATGATGACGTTAAAGACTATTTATACTGTCCTAATTGCCATAGTAAACTTTCATTTAGTTATTATCATTATGGATCCGTAGGAAGCTATAAATGCCCTAATTGTGACTTTAAAAGAGATGATATTAAATACTCTATTACAGATATAAATTATGATAATAATGAAATAACTATTAATAAAGAATATAAAATAAATGTTAGTTCTTATGTATTATTTAATTTATATAATATAGTTGGAGCATTCTCAGTATGTGATTTATTAAAAATAGATAGTAATATAATTAGTTCTACTCTATCTAAAGATAAAATAATGGATAAAATATATGATGAATTTACTGTTAATAATAGAAACTATACTATATTAAATTGTAAGGCAGAAAATAACTCTACTTATAATTTAGCATTAATATATCAAGCAATGGATAAAAAAAGAAAAACTATAGTTATTGGTCATAGACAAATATCTAGAAGATATAATCACTTTGATGTATCTTGGATGTATGATATATATTTTGAATTAATTGATAAAGATGATTATGTAATATGTGCTGGTCCTAATGCATATGATTTTGCTACAAGAATGAAATATGCTGGTATAAAAAAAGAAAATATTATTACAATAGACAATTTAGATAATATAAAAGAAATAGTTGAAGAAAAAACTAAAGGAAATGTATATGCAATACTTAACTTTGACTATGTTGAACCATTTAAGAATAATATAAAGGAGGAAAAAGAATAATGAAAATTACTATTGGATACCTTTATTATGATTTATTAAATTTATATGGAGATTCAGGAAATATTAAAACTCTTTTATATCATCTAAAAGAACAAGATATTGATGTTAATGTTAAATATATGACTATTGGTGATGAAAAAGATTTTACTGATGTAGATATGTTATATGTTGGTAGTGGTACTGAAAATAACATTTTACTAGCACTTGAAGATCTTAAAAAAGATGAAAAAAAATTAAAAGAATATATTAAAAATAATAAAATATTACTTGCTACAGGAAATGCTTTAGAATTATTTGGAAATTATATTATTTCAAAAAACAAAATTAAAGCACTAGGTATAGAAGATTATGTTATTATGCATCAAAATAGAACTGTTAAAGATGTTAAAAATGTTAAGTTTAATGATTTAGAAATAATTGGATTTGAAAATCATGCTGGAAATAACTTATCAAATACAGAAGATATAATTAATGATGGTTCATTTTATGCTACTTATATAATTGGACCTATACTAGTTCGTAATCCTAAATTATGTTCATATTTTGTACATAAATTAATTGATAGTAAAGATGATAAATTTAATTATAAAGAAGAAGATTATGAATTTGATGAATTAGCATACAAAAAAACAGTAGGAACTATTTAGTTTCTACTGTTTTTATATTAATATTCGATAAGTTAATATCTCTTTGTTCTACTATCTTATGTACTGTTAGTACCATTACTATAATACATAATAAAATAATAATCATATTGACTGCGAATATTACTGGATTAAACTTTTTAGTTTTTATCTCATTTTGAACAGATCCGCAGTACTTACATTTTTCTGCATTTTTAGATATAATCTCATCACACTTACAGCATTTAATAAAATATCTGCTATCATAAAATTTATTACCCCTTTTTTCTTTTTCTAAATCTAATAAGCTTATAGAATTATAATTTTCATTATAATCAATAAATTTCATCTTTCTATTTTCTATATTAGAATCTATAAATTCAAAATTAATATCTTTATTCTTTAATATATTATTAACTATTGATTCATTATTTAATGAATATGTTTTAGTTTCTAAAACTTGATTATTAGTATTATTTGATTTAAAGAATAATAATATATTTTTTATTATTAATAATATAATTCCTAATATTAAGCAAAATAATGCCATATTTCTACATCTAATTAAATATAAATTCATAATAGATGTTACTTCACTAGATCCATTAATTACAAAATAATATCTTATAAATATAATGAAAAATGCTAGTGCAGCTAGAAATGGAATAAATATTATATAATCTAGTATTTTCCCCTTTTTCATCTAATAACCCCCAAAACACGGTTATATATACTACCAAATTTACACAAATTTGTCAAATTTTGAGAACAAAAGAAAAACATTACATACTTGTAATGTTTACTTTTATTTTTTTATTATCTTTTAAATATGAACTAGCTTGAAGAATAGTTCTAATTGAATTAATAGTTTTACCACCTTTTCCAATTAAAGCTCCTGCTTCTTCTTCACTAACAACTATTTCAATAGATATTTCGTTTTCTTCAGTATCAAATGCTTTAACACTTACAGAATCTTCATCTGCTACTAAAGATTTAACGATTAATTCAGTTAATTCTACTATAGACATTTACTATTTCTCCTTTTTAGAAGCGTTTTTAGAATCAGCGAATTTCTTCATGATACCTTCTTTAGATAAAATATTTCTAGCAGTATCAGTTGGGATAGCTCCTGTATTTAACCATTTCATAATTGCTTCTTCATTTAATTTAGTTTCACCATTTAATGGATTATGAGTACCTAAAGTTTCAATAAATTTACCATCTCTAGGACTTCTTGAATCAGCAGCAACTAATCTATAGAAAGGTTTCTTTTTAGCTCCCATTCTTTTTAATCTTATTTTAACAGCCATACTTGCCTCCTTAATACATAAAATATTTTATATTAAATAAAAATAAATGTCAACCTTTTTAGTTGACATTTATTAATTATTTTAAAGTACAAGTATAACCTTGAGCTTCTAATGCTTTCTTAGTTTCTTCTGGAGAACCAACTAATTGTGATTTATCCATTTTATCTAAATCAATACCAGATGTTACTATAACATGTTTATTTTCAACATTTTGTTTACAATCAGTTAAAGTAAATGTTGGCATAGATTTTTGAACTGTTGAACAATAATCTTGTTTAGAAATTGTTTCAATAGTTGAATCAGAATAATTAGAAACATCCATATCATATTTCATACCCATAGCAGTAACTTTTTTACCAGCAAAATTAGCAGTTAATTCAACATTAACAGAACTAACTTTCATAGTACAAGTTAAAGTACTAGGTTTATTACCACATCCAGTTAAAACGAATACCATAGCAACTAAAACTACAAATATAAGTCCTTTCTTCATACTTTCCTCCTTACTTATATAGTATACCAAAAAAAGAGATTAAAAACAATAAAAAATAGTCATTTGACTATTTTATTTATAATTATTTTCATTTACTTCTTTATCGATTTCTTCAGATACTTTTTCATCTAGATCATTTAAGTTCATCCACTCTTCATCATTATCTTCAGTTAATATTTTTATTTTATCATCCCCTACTACTTCTATACCTAATTCTTTTTCTATATCAAAATCAATTTTATTGCCATTTATACTAGCATTAATACATTCTGGTTGTTTTAATGCTTTAACAACTATCTCAGAATCTTTACTAGTATTTAACCTAGATTTTATATTAATTAAATCATTATAATTAATAGTATCATTAATAACATTAGTCTTAGTATTATTATCATATGAATACCATATATTAACATCAAAAGATCCATTTACCATAACATCATTATTATTTAATTCACCATTAAACTTATGATTAATTACCCAGCAACCTAAAATTGTTGTTGGAGTATCTTTTGCTTCTAAAGAATATTTATTATTAAAATATTTCTTTCCTTTACCAATTACAGTCTTAGTAACTATTTCTTTATATGTAGACATTTAATCACTCCCTAATTAAATATATGCATGAAATAAAAAAAAGTGCATACGCACTTTTTAATAACGATGGAAAAAGATTTAATTTAATATAGATATTATTAAAGCTACTATCGGAATAAGTATTAATATATAGCATACTAATAAATCTATAATTCTTAATACTTCAACCCAAGTTGGAACTTTTTCTTTTTTGTCAATCCAAGTACTTGGTAAAACAACACCCAAAATATTTAATATAGATATATATCCAAAAATAATTCCTAAGACAAATGGCCCTAAAAGAAATAATCCCAATAATGAATATCCTCTTGAATCGGAATCACCTATTGTTGGATTAACAACATAAAAAATAGTATTCACTATAAAAATTAGAGCTATTATACAAATTATACATAAATATATAAAAACAGGTATACGGGTATAATAACCCATTTTTGCAGAAAACTGTAATTCTTTAACATTTACCTTCTTTTTTAACTTAGATACCATATTTTCTTTAGATTTTTGTTTTTCTTCTTTAATTAATTGACTTCCACATTTTGAACAAAAATTAGATATTTCAACATTTTTATTTCCACATTTTTCACATATCATAATACTACACCTCTTATTATTATAATTATATCATTATAAATTATACAAATAATATAAAGAATATAATTTACAATTTTGTATACGATATGTTTACAAAAAAATTAATGACTAAATTGTCATTAATTCTTCTTCTTTAGAACTTAATACTTCATCAACTTTTTTATTATAAGTATTAATTAATTCTTGAATTTCATCCATAGATCTTTTTTCTTCATCTTCATTTAATTCAAGTTTTTTAATATTATTATTAGCATCTTGTCTAATATTTCTTAAAGCTACTTTTGCTTCTTCTGCCATACCTTTAGCTTGTTTAACTAATTCTTTTCTTCTATCTTCAGTTAATTCTGGAATAGAAATAAAAATCATATCACCAGTATTATTAGGTGTTAAACCTAAATTAGCTTCATAAATAGCTTTTTCTATATCACTTAATATAGATTTATCATATGGTTTAACTTGTAATTTTCTAGCTTCTGGTACTGATACATTAGCAAGTTGATTAAGAGGTGTTTCTGCGCCATAATAATCTACTCTAACAGTATCTAGCATGCTAGGATTAGCACGACCTGCTCTTATATTTGTTAATCTATCCTTTAAATTACTAATAGTTTTTTCCATTGATTCTTCAGTTTCTAAATAAATTTCGTCCATTTTTTGTCTCCTTTAACTAATATAATTTTACTACAATAAAAAGAAATAAGCAATAATGCTTATTTCATTTGTTCCATAACTTCGCTAACGAAATCGTCTTTTCTCTTTTCGATTCCTTCACCAACTTCATATCTAATCATATCTACTAATTTAGAATTATTATTAGATAAGTAAGTTCCTACAGTTATATCAGGATTTTTAACGAATTCTTGTTCAACTATAACTATATCTTTATAGTATTTATTAATTCTACCAGCTACCATCTTTTCAGCGATTTCAGCAGGTTTTCCTTCATTAATAGCTTGTTCTTTTAATACTTTACTTTCTTCTTCAATATCAGATGCTGGAACAGCTTCTCTTGATACATATTTAGGGTTCATAGCTGCTAAATGCATAGCTACATCTGAAGCTACTTCTTTACTATCACCATCAATAATAGTTAATGTAGTAATTTTACCACCCATATGTGTATATTCACCAAATGTTTGGTTATCATTTTTTTCAAAAATATTAAATCTTCTAAAACTAATTTTTTCTCCGATAGTAGCAGTCATATTAATAACATCATCATTAATAGTACTTCCATCTTCTTCAGTTAAAGCTAAAGCTTCTTCCATAGTTTTAGCATCACTATTAATTAAAGTTTTACATAATCTATCGATAAATGCATTAAACTTTTCATTTTTAGCAACGAAATCTGTTTCACAGTTAACTTCAACGATAACAGCTTTGTTACCTTCTACTAAGATTTTAGATAATCCTTCAGCAGCTATTCTATCTTGTTTTTTAGCAGCTTTAGAGATTCCTTTTTCTCTTAACCATTTAACAGCTTCATCTATATTTTCATTACTTTCTTCTAATGCTTTTTTACAATCCATTAATCCAGCATTAGTCATATCTTTTAATTTTTTAATTAAACTTGCATCCATTTTATAAATCCCTTTCTATTATTTTAAAGCATCAATTAATTCAGCTTTTTTTAATTTAGTGTATCCTTCGATACCTTTAGCTTTAGCTAATTCTTTTAATTCAGCTACTGTTTTAGTAGATAAATCTTCTTTAGTTTCTTTTTTAGTTGTTTTCTTAGTTTCTTTTACTTCTTTTTCTTCTTTTTTAACAGCTTTTTTAGTTTCTTTCTTTGCTGGTTTTTCTTCTTTAACTTCTTCTCCCTTTTTAGATTCTTTTTTAGTTTCCTTTTTAACTTCTTTCTTTTCTTCTTTAGCTTCTTTAACTTCTTCAGTTACTCCAGCTTTATCATCTTCAGAAATATAATCAACCATATCTTTTCCAGTTGCTTCTGCAATAGCATTACCTAATACACCAAATACTAAGTTAATAGCTCTTACTGCATCATCATTTCCTGGAATTGGATAATCTAAATCATCTGGATCAGCATTAGTATCAACAATACCAAATACAGGTATATTTAACTTATGTGCTTCTCTAATAGCATTATATTCTTTCTTAGGATCAACAATTACCATAGCATCAGGTAATTTTTTCATATTTCTAATACCTTCGAAGTAAACTAATAATTTTTCATATTCTTTATTAATTTTTAATACTTCTTTCTTAGGTAATACATCAAATGTACCATTTTCTCTCATCTTTTCGATTTGTTCTAATCTGTTGATTCTTCTTCTAATTGTTCTGAAGTTAGTTAAAGTTCCACCTAACCATCTTTCAGTTACATAGTAACTATCTGTTCTTACTGCTGTTTCTTTAGCTGCTTCTTGAGCTTGTTTTTTAGTTCCTACAAAAACAACTTTTCCACCATTTGCTGCAATATCTTTTAAAGCTGCATAAGCTTCTTCGATTTTTTCTGCAGTCTTATTTAAATCGATGATATATATATCATCTCTTGAAGTATAGATATACTCCTTCATTTTTGGATTCCATCTCTTAGTTTGATGACCGAAATGTACTCCAGCTTCTAATAAATAACTCATTGAAACTACTGACATAAAATTTCCTCCTTTTGTTTCACTTCCAAATATCTCTTCTTTACTCCCCACCACTAGTGGCACTAGGTTCATAAATCAATATTTGTGTCTTTTTTTAAAAAGCATACATATTATAACATATTTAAAATATGTTTTACAAGTAGTTTTCTTAATAAAATCAAAGGATTTTACAATAAAAAAAGAAGGTTTTATCCTTCTTTAATTATTATTGTTCATAATTTCATTATAAAAATCTTTTATAGTCTTAGTTACTTTAACATCATATGGTTTACTTGATGATGCATCCCTATAATAATATTCTTGTTCATAAGGGAAATCTCCAATACCATAATTAGATAATTCTGCATCTATATCAAATTCTTCTTTTTGAATTACTTTCATTAATATTTGTACTCTTGGATCATCTCTCATGCCTTCAAATCCTGATGAAGTATGTATACCTACAGTTACAATAATATTTTTTCTTTCATCAACTTCAACATTTCTAATAGATTTAGGTAAATCATTATTACCTAAATCTTTATCAACTTTTATATAATTATTACTTTTTGTATCATAAATATATACATTTCTACTAGATGGTTCAGTATATTTTAAATCAAAAACCAATAAATCATTAACCATATAATATTCAAAATCTATATCACTAAATACCATCTTCTTCTCATTAACATCATATCTATTATTATTAAGTCCATATATATCTATTGAATCACCATTTATTATTAATTGATATGATGTACCATAATCTTGAAAAATTGTTTTAATTTTAAATAATTCTTTATTATTATCTTTAATTATATATTCATTACATTTACCATTAAGAGTAACTTTATATCCATAATTAGTTTCTTTCTCTGATTTTAATTCACAAGAATCTTTTGTGCTCTCTTTTTCTTCTTTTTGTGAATCTTCTTCAACTATAGGTGTAGGATTATAGTTATCATTATAATTATCATATTCAAATAATCCAATACCTAGAACAGCTCCAAAGAATATTACTAATAAAACTGTTAATATAATGCTAAATATAAAGCCTATTAATGCTCCTATACCAGCTGCTTTAGATGCTTTCTTTTTATCTTTCATCCATACTAAGAATAATATTAAACCAACTAGTGGTATAAAGAATCCTAGTACTCCCCATCCAAATTTACTACCCTCTTTTTCTACTGTAGTGGTAGTATTCACTACATTATTTTGTTCATTCATATTTTACATCCTATCTATTACATATTTCATTATAAAATTGATGCCATGTCTTTGTTGTTTTAACATCAGAATATTCTAAATCATATAAACCATCTGATTTTAATTTGAATGTATAATCTGCAGTAAAAGCATAATTATCATCAATACCATAAGTACTAGCTAAGGCTTCAAATGAATTAGCACATATATCTCTTTGACTTAGACATACATCTCCAATTCGTTCACCGCATTGATTAGAATGTTTAGAACCAGACACTATTAAGTTTCCATTTTCATCTACTTTTCTGTCTCTTTTTGTCATGCCATCTATTTTTAAAACATCAGTTCCTGAATATGGATTACCATTTGTATAACCCTCTATACTATATATTTCACCATTTGTATTAACTAATAATACTGGTGCTCCTTCATCAGTTGAAAAAGCACTTGTAACTAATGTTTTACCATTTATATATACATAACCTTTAAAATCTATAAGGCCAGAATCAACTTCTTGACCATTAACATACATTGTATATCCACTCCAATATTCATCATCTACTAATTCATATTTAACTGTGAAATCATCATTTAATTTGTATGTTATCGTTTTACATTCTGTAGCATCATTTTTTAAATCCATAACATATTCATATTTATTAGAACCTTTAGTATATTTACCTGTGCAATCTTTAGTTCTATTACTAGTAGTTTCAGTCGCTTTATTTTTTTCCTTATATAAGTCGATTATAGTTTGTTTTTTTATTTTTGGAGTGGAACTATAATTACCTGATATTTTTTCATATGTTATTTCTTTAGATATCGCAAAATCCTTTATTTTTAATCTACTTAATTCTTTTTGTAAACTTTCTAATGAATCATATTTATTATCTAAAAAATTATTATAAACATTTTTTTCATGTAAACTAATTATAGTTTCTTCATTATATGTTGCCTTAAAAGTAATACTTTCATCTTCGTTAATAACAATATCTGTTATTTTTAGTAGTCCATTATCATCATCTTCAGCATTAAATACGCTAAATAATTTATTACTTTTTAGATCATATAAATAATACTCTGTATTATTATTTTTAACATTAAATAAAACTACATTACCATTATAATAGAAATGATATTTTTCATATGGACTAATACCTGAATAATATTCTCCAAAAGGTATTTCTTTTCCGTTATTTGTTATTACTTTATAATCAATATCTAAACCATTTGGAACTTTAGTATTAATTTTTTCAATAGTAAATATTTTTTTACCTGGTTCTTCAATAGCTATATAATCACATTTTTTAGCCGCTATATATTCATCACTAAAATCTAGTACATATTCATAATCAGATATAGAAAAATTATCACTACTATCATTTGCCTTGCTTATTATTATATCTTTACTTCCTATATCAGAATCAAAGAATCCTTCAAAAAACAAATATACACTTAATACTGACATTATTAATCCTAGTACAAAACCTATTATTGCACCTATACCTGCTGCTTTAGCAGCTTTCTTTTTATCTTTCATCCATACTAGGAATAATATTAAACCTACCAGTGGTATAAAGAAACCTAGTACTCCCCATCCAAATTTACTTCCTTCTTTTTCAGTAGTAGAAGTATTTACTACATTTTTTTGTTCTTCCATAAAAATCTCCTATCTTACAATATAATTATATCCCTCCCAACAAAAAATTAGCAATAAGAAAACAAGTGGTTTACACTTGCTTTTATCTTTCACATATATACATATTGTATGTACTTGGGAAAATTATTAATGCTTTATCATAATTATATTCTTTGAATAATTCCATTTCAAAGTTTAATGCTTTACCTTCTGTAGATTGTCTAATTCCATCTGTCATAAATTCATCTACTTCACCTTTTACCATTATAAATTTATAACCATTAGATTTATTTTTTTCATTCTTATCTTTTTCAATTTCATAAGAGAAACCACCAGAATAATGATTTTTATATAAATCTAAATATGGTCCATATTCATATTTATCAGTATAATGTAATTTTAAATATGTTTTATCTTCATCATCAGCATCATCTATATCAACATTATATCCATCACTATCTTCAAATGGAGCACATGTCCAAGTACCATATGGTGATTCACCTTTATATGAATATAGATCATTATCATCATCATAATCATCGATAATATCTTCGATTTCATCTAAATCACCATTTTCTATATAATCACCTAATATAGAAAAGAATGACCCTACAAATAAAACACTAATTATTACAAATATAATTTCAATAACAATAGCAACAGCACTTGTAATAATACCTGTGATTTTAAATCCTTTTCCATTTTTAGCAACTATTGAGAATATTAAACCAAGTAATGGTAATATAAATGCAAATGGTCCAACTATAAACGATAATAGTAAACCTACTATACCAAGAACCATACCTGCGATAGCAAGTCCTTTACCTTCTTCTTTCTTAGTTTCAACTACTTCAACTTTCTTTTCAGCAGCTTTAGTTTTAGCTTCTTCTCTAGCTTCAACTACTTTTTCTACTACAGCTTTTTCTTCTTTCTTTAATTCAGCACCGCAATTAGTACAGAAAACTGCAGTTTTTGTGTTCTTTTTTCCACATTTTTCACAATTCATAAAAATACTTCTCCTTTGTTTTATATAATAACATACTTAACTATAAATTAATAGGGTTTATATCAAATTCAACATTAATTTGACTATTATTTTCTTCTAACACTCTTACTTCATTTAATAATTTAACTATATTATTTTTATCTTTATATTTAATTATTACTTCAAAATAATATATATTATTAATTCTAGATAAAGAAGCAACAGATGGTCCTATTACTATTTCTTTATCTACTTTCTTTCTTAAATATTCACCTATTTTATTTGCTTCCTTAATAGTAGTATTAAAGTCTTTACCACCTACTCTAATTAATGCGATTAAAGAATATGGTGGATAGAATAATTTCTTTCTAATCTTTATTTCTTCATCATAAAATACTTCATAATCATGATTTTTAGATAATTTAATCGCATAGTTATCCGGATTAAATGTTTGTATTATAACTTTACCTGGTAAACTACTTCTACCTGCTCTTCCTGATACTTGTGAAAGTAAATCATAAGTTCTTTCATTAGATCTAAATGATGGCAAATTAAGTATAGTATCAGCATTAATAACACCTACAAGTGTTACTAAAGGAAAATCTAATCCTTTTGCTATCATTTGAGTACCAATAAGTATATCTGCTTCATGATTCATAAATTTATTAATAATTTCTTTATGAGAACCTTTTTTGCTTGTAGTATCTAAATCCATTCTAAGTACTTTTGCTAAAGGAAATTTCTTTTTAATTTCTTCTTCTACTTTTTCAGTACCATATCCAAGTAATTTCATAGAATCTTTATTACATTCAGGACATATACTAGAATTATTTTCAGCATATCCACAATAATGGCATCTATTCATATCACTAGTTTTATGATAAGTAAGAGTTATATCACAATTAGGACATTTTCTAACATGCCCACAATTTTGACATGTTAAATAACTAGAATAACCTCTCTTATTTAAGAGTAACATTATTTGTTCATTCTTATTTAATCTATCTTCTATACTTAAAAGTAATTCTTTAGAAAACATAGTATTATTATTTTTGAATTCTTTAGACATATCTACTATATTAACTAGTGGTAATGCAGCATTATTAGCTCTTTTTAATAATTTAACTAATTCATAATAACCATATTTACTTCTAGCATAACTTTCTATAGTAGGAGTAGCTGATCCTAATATTACTTTAGCATTATGATTTTTACCACGAATAAATGCTACTTCTTTAGCATCATATCTTGGATTAGTAGTTTGTTTATATGTATCACTATGTTCTTCATCTATAATTATTATTCCTATATTAGTAAATGGTACAAATATAGCAGATCTAGCACCTATAACTATCTTAACTTCTTTTCTTAATATCTTTTTATATTCATCATATTTTTCACCATCAGAAAGTGCACTATGAAATATAGCTATATCTTCTTTAAAATGAGATTTAAATCTTTTAACTATTTGAGGTGTTAAACTAATCTCTGGTACTAACATAATAGCTTCTTTACCTTCTTTTAATACATCATCTATTAATGTCATATAGATTTCTGTTTTACCAGATCCAGTTACTCCATTTAATAAAATAATATCTTTATTAGAAGACTTAATTTTATTGTATGCTTCTATTTGATCTTTATTTAATTTAATAATCTTATTTTCTTCATTATCATCTTTTAATCTATATTCTTCTACTTCATACTTTTCTATTAAACCTTTATTAATTAATAATTTAACATTAGTACTTAAAAACAATGATGCTTTTTCATCTTTAATTAATAATTTTTCTATTATTTCTTTTTGTTTAATACTTCTACTAGTATTTAAAAATTCATTAGCTTTTACTCTATCAATTACTCTTATATAACTAATCTTTTTATCTTTAACAGTATCTTTAGCTTTAGCTTTAAAACCTCTTGGAAGCATAGCTTGATATATACTAACTAAACTACATAAATTAGTTTCACTAATCTCTTTACCTAGTTTTAACAATTCTTCATTTAATATTTCATCTTTATCTATTACTTTTATAATAGGTTTTAAGGCTATATTAGCCTCTTTTTTAATATTTAATATAAATCCTTCAATTGTTTGTTTACCAAAAGGAACAAGTACTCTTTTACCTATTTTAATGCTAGACTCTAATTCTTTTGGAACAGAATATGAAAATAATTTATTTTTATGTATATTTATTTCTACTAATACATCTATTACCATAAGTACTTTCCTTTCTATATAAATTATAACACAAAAAAATAAGGAATTATTAAATTCCTTATTTTTGAACATTTCCTGAGTTAGGTATATATTTTCTTCTACTTCTACCAGTTGGTTCATATCCATTACCTGGATTTGTTTTAGCCCAGATAACATCTCTATAAGTTGAAGATTGTTTTGTTTTATATCTATATAATGTTCTTGTTTTAATATTATAAATATAATCACCAAGTTCAGCTTTACTATCAACCCATCTACCTAAATCAATATAAGATGTTTTACTAGTTTCTTTAGTATTACCAGTTAATACATAACCTTCATCAGCTCTCTTAACTGGAATCCATCTAGTATCTTCAATATATCTAATAGTTCTCTTATGTTTATATTTATATTGAGTTACTGTTACTATATTATAAGTATATTCTCCTAATTCTTCTCTACTTGTTACCCAATGATCTAATTGTTCATAAGTAGTAGTTTTAGTAGAATCTGTCTTACCAGTAAATTCATAACCCATTGGTGATGTTTTACTTGTAGTCCACTTATAATCTTCTATAAATCTAGTAGGATTATTATATCCATATTTATATTGTTTTACAGTTTGAATATTATATGTATATTCACCTAATTGATCTTTGCTACCTACCCATTTATCTAATTGTTCGTAGCTAATATTAATAACTTTAGATGTTTTACCTGTATAAGTATATCCTGCTGGAGGAGTAATACTTTCAGTCCATTTAGTATCAATAACACCAGTTACTGTAGATCTTACTTTATAATTGTATTCTGTCTTAACTAAAGTATAACCTTTATTTAAGTAAGTTTGTAAATCAGTTACTACTTGAGTATCTGTTTTAACAAATCTTGTTGAAGGAACACAATATCTATATTTATAAGTAGTACTTCCACCTGTTTTTTGGTAAACTCTATAGTAATATACTCTTACTTTAGATTGACCATTACAGTTAGATGTACATAAAGTTTCTTCAGAATATAAGAATTCATATTTTCTATCTCCTACATATGTAGCCATAGTAGTATAAGATTTATAAGAATTGTATAATACACTCCATCCTGTAGTACTATTAGTAGCTACTGGTGTTGGATCATATATTCTTGTAGCTGTATCAGCTGGTTTACTTGAATACCAAGTATCATCTGTTTGGAAGTTATTACATACATTTTCATATATATCTTTTGTTACAGTAAATCTCTTACCAACAACTTTAATATCATCAGTTTCTGCTCTATTAGCAGTTGTCCATCCTGTTTCAGTCCAGTTTTCAGTTGTACCATATTTAACATGTTTATAGTTTGTAGTTGTTTTTTCAACTTTCTTTTGACCTGTATATAATGTTCTTTCTTTCCATAATCTTAAATTTTCACTAGTTGGTTTAACTTCAGTTGTCCAATCAGTATCATATGTCCATTGATCAACTTGACCATATTTAACATGTTCATATAATGTTTGACCTGTTTCTATTTTCTTTTGACCTGTATATAAAGTTCTTTCTTTCCATAAGATATCATCTTTATCTGTAGATTTTTCATTTCTCCAGTTAATATCATATGTATATTCATCTTTATATCCATATTTTACTTCTTCGTATAAAGTAGTACCACTAGTTATTTTCTTTTGACCAGTGTATTGAGTCTTAGTATCTACTAATTTTCTATTTTCAGTATCTGGATATTTTTCAGTAGTCCAGTCACCTAATTTCCAAGTTTCAGTAGTAACTAATTTAGCAAATTCGTATTCAGTTTCATATGTACCAGTAGGATTTACTATAGTGATATTACCATCATCATCAGTTTGAGTTGTAACATCACAAGCTCCTGATGCACAGAAATTATAACATCCGATTTTATCAATAATATAATCTGATTCTTTACCACATGTTAAAGAAACTTTTAATTCATATTCATTACCTTTTTTAGTTACTTTAACATAAGATTTTTCAGTATCACAAGATTCACCATTCTTATCAACAAATGGAATGATTAATTTATTATCAATCATTTCTTGTAATGTCATCTTTTTAGATTTACCTTCAGTTTGAGGCATTCTTTCAGTTGTATAATAATCTTTAGCAGCATCTTTCATTGTTTGGATATTTTCATTAAATATCTTATCATAGAAAGGTGTTAAATTTGGCATTGGAAATAATTTCATTAGTAAGAATACGAAAATTACTAATAATAATAATTTAACCAATACATCTCTTATAAAACTTGTATTTTTCATATAAAAATCCCCCTCTTTTTAAATGAATGCCCCCTATATTAACACAACATAAAAAAAATGTCAAATTTCTGAATAGTTTTTTATATTATATATAAAACAAAAAAAGTTAACATTTGTTAACTTTTTAATTACCTAATGCTCTTCTAGCTTCTTCATTATGTGTTTCTATACTAATTCTTTGTACAATTGCTAATGAAATAGCAAGAGTTAAAGCAAATGATCCACCATAACTTAAGAATGGTAATGGTACACCTGTAAGTGGTAATAAACCAAGTACTCCAACTAAGTTAATAGAGACATGTAAGAATATATAACAAGCTACTCCATAACATATTAATGCATTACCTATATTTGTAGTTCTTTTAGCTTGGTATAATATTCTATATATAATAATCATATATATTAATATAATAGCTACTCCAGATAATAATCCAAATTCTTCTATTATTATTGGGAAAATAAAATCTGTATGTGCTTCTGGTAAATATAAATACTTTTGTCTTGAATTACCTGGTGAAACACTAAATAATTTACCATTATTAATTGCTATATAACCATTACATACTTGATATCCAGTAGATTCTTCATATCTAGAACATGGATTTAAGAAATTAAATCTATCTAATTGTGTTTTACTTAATAATGATTTACCAAATAAAGGTACTATAAATATAAAGCATATTATAATAATTAATAATATTAAAGAAATCTTCATTTTTAATTCTTTAGTAGCTGGTGATGCATAAAACAATAACATTGTTAATGCAAATAATATAATACCAGTACCACCATCTGGTTGTAATAAAGTAAGTCCTGTAAATACTGCCCCTACACCAAGTGGTAACAAACAAGAACTAATAGTCTTTAAATATCTAGCATTTGCTTTATAATAAACACCACTAAACATAATAATAACAAGTTTAGCAAGTTCACTAGGTTGTAAACCAAACGGACCTATATAAATCCAACTCTTCGCACCATTACTAACTTCACCATTAATAATAAGATATATAAGTAATATAGTTAATGCTACTGACGCAGGAATAATATATTTTTTATACTTTTTAGTAGGAATAGCAAATATAATTCCAGAAAGAATAACACTTATAACTATTATTACTAACTGTTTATTAAAGAAATAATAATCTTTTCCTGTTTCAATAAAGGATTTCATACTAGATGCATCTAATATCATAAATAATCCATATCCAAACATGAATATTGATAGAAAAAACAAAATTTTATCCATTTTATTAAATAGTTTTCCCATATATTATCCTCTCTTATTAATAATATCATAAAATAATATTTTTAACTATATATAGGTAATTTAAATAACATTTTATTTACAAAATACATAATATACACTAGTTAAAGGAGGTATATTTATGTACTACTATGGATATGGTGGTTATGGTTATAACAACCCATGTTCTTACTATCCACAACCAAACTATGGTTATAATCAAAATAACTATGGATATGGTGGCGCTATTATATTAGTATTATTTATATTATTAGTTATTGTTATTGGATCTAGATTCTTTAACAACAATTAATTTGTAAAAAATAATATTTTATGTTAAAATACTTCCTGAAAAGGCGGTGAACTATGATACGAAGCAAAGATATTATCGATGAATATGATAAAAGAATTAGATTAGTTAGTAAGGAAGTTACCTTTCCTTTAGATAAAAAAACTATTAAAACTATTGAAGATATTAAAATAATGTTAAAGAATAGTCAAATAGAAGAATTATCTGAAAAATATGATTTAAGACCAGGTATGGGATTAAGTGCTATACAACTTGGTATAGCTAAAAGATATTTCGTAATAGTTTATGAATATGAAGAAGGTAAATTTGAAAACTATGTAGTTATTAATCCTAAAATACTTAGTGAATCAGAAGAAAAAATATATGTTGAAGAAGGAGAAGGATGCTTAAGTATCAATAGACCTATTGAAGGTATAGTTCCAAGAAGTGCTAGAATAAAAGTTGAATTCTTTGATGAAAAAGGAAATAAACAAGTATTAAGATTAAGAGAAGAACTAGCAATTGTATTTCAACATGAAATAGATCATTTAAATGGTATATTATTCTATGATCGTATAGATAAGAATAATCCATTTAAAGATGCTAATAAATATAGAGCAATATAAAAAACCAACTATTTGTTGGTTTTTTTCTTTGTTAATTTTTTAGGATTTTTATCTTTCTTATAATTATTAATTGGAACTAATGTAACAGTTTGTAATATTTTATTAGTTCTAGCATCAATAACATTAAATCTATAACCCTTTTTACCTACACATGTAACTAATAAATCATTATCAGTTTTTTCTACTCTTATTTCTGAATCGGGATTTAAATCTATATATATAGGTATTTTTGTTTTATCAATATCACATAAATCATACATAGATGATGTTTCATATCTAATAACATATATCTTTCTATTTGTAATAGTCATATCTTCTACAACAGATGATGAATGATATACACCTTGTAATTTCTTACCAACTTTTTTAGTAACTTTATATTCTATTTGTCTAACTCTTTCTCTTGTTATACCTAATAATAAACCTGTATCATTTAAAGTTAATTCAGTTGTAAATTCATCTTGTTCAAATAATATATTATTATAATTTCTTCCATTAAGGAATTCTTTTACAGTATCATCATCACTATATGAACCTGTTCTAAATTTTAATACAAATTTAGATCTTTCAGAATTACTAAATATTCTAGCTAAATATCTAATATTATTGATTTCTTCTGGTTCTAATTTATATTTTTCAACGAAAGAATTCATACCATCATTTCCACTTAAGAAATAATCTACATATTCCTTTTGAGTTAAGATAATAGTCTTATCTCCAACATATAAATATACATAGAAACCTGGGATGGGAGAACCATTAGCTTTCTCATCTATTGTTTCTTTAGAATAATATGCTTTTTCATATTTACTATTTTCCCATTCTTTTTTTGCTAAAGTGTCTAAATATTTAAATGTATCTTCCTTGAATTCTTGTAATGTAGCTGTTTCAGATGAATCAGCTGTTTCTTCAGATGCTATAAAATCAACTAATTCAGAATCTCCATCTTCACCTACTTTAGCATCTAATGAAGGACTAGCAGTTGTAAGAATATAAGCTTTCTTTAAATCTTCAAATCCCTTCATAGTTAATTCTTTGTCTGATTTATTTTGTGTTAAAACTTCATATACTAATTCATCTGGTGGATTATCATCTAAATATTCTTCTTTTATCTTATTTAATGCTCTTTTATATCTGTTGATTTTTTCAGTCATATGAACTGGTATTCTAATTGTATTAGCTGTATCTGCAATACCTCTTACAATAGCTTGTCTTATCCACCAAGTAGCATATGTAGAAAATTTAAAACCTTTATCTGGTTTAAATTTATCAACAGCTTTTGTTAATCCAAAGTTACCTTCTTGTATTAAATCTAATAAAGAAAGCCCTCTATTTTGATATTTTTTTGCGATACTAACAACTAATCTTAAGTTACATTCTATTATACGATCACGAATATCCCTAATCTTATCTTCATCTTTTTCTTCTTTTGCTTTTTCTTCTTGATATTGGAAGAATAAAGCTCTTTCTTGAAAACTAGAAAGTAAAGGAATCTTTGTAATTTCCTTAATATATAATCTAGTAGGATCTTCTAAATCTTTATCAGAATGACTACTTCCCTTTAAATTATTATTTAATAATTCTTCTATTTCTAGTGTAGTTTTTAATTGAATATATTTTTCTAGTAATAAAGAAACTAATTCATTAGTTTTATTTTCTTCATTATCTATTTCTTCTTCGTTATCTATTTCTTCTTCGTCTTCTTCTTTATTTACTTTTGTGTCTACTTTTTCATCAATTCTTTTACTTTCTTTTTCATCAATACTTCTTACATAATCATTAACAACATCAAATTTAACTAATTTATCTATTTCTTCATCAGTTAATTCATATTTAGTTTTAGTAAGTAATCTATCATATGCTTCTAAAACAGCGACTACATTTTTTCTTTTATTAAATGATTCTATAAATAAGTCTATAAAATTACCTTCAGTAAATTGTTCTTTAACAGATTTAATCATTTCTTCTTCTGTTCCATCTACTTTAGGAATCATTTCTTTTATATAATTATCTTTCATATTAAGCCTCCTTTCTTAGAGTTTTACCCTTTTTAGTCTTATTATCTTTTGGTAATACTGTAAATTCATAAGTTATATCTCTATTAGAATTTTTGTCATGTACTAATAAAGTAGCAGTACCAACTTTTAAGCCTTTAATAAACTTAGTTTTATTATCTACACTTATTATATCATTATTACTATTAACAAATTCTACTCTTATTTTATTATAATCTTCTATATGTAAATCTCTATTTAAAAATCTAAAAGAATTTCCTTGTTTAATTTCTACAGATGGTTTTGCCCCTACTAATATTTGTAATTGTCTTAAACCTACTGATTCATATATACGTGCACTTTCTCTTGTTATATCATATACATATGATATTTGTTCTAAAGTTAATCCTTCAGGTTTTATTAATCCAAATTCTTCTTTACCCATTTTATTAATTGCTTTTTTAATTGATTCTTTTAAATCATCATCATATACACCATATCTAAGTTTTAATACATCAATTATTCTAGTATTTTCCCCTACATCACCATAATAATCAAACAATTCATCTAATTTTTCTCTAATTCTTCTTTTTTCATCATTTTCTTCACATATTTCATCTGGTCTTGGAATTGTTTTATCTTCTGTTACTTCAAATAATTCAGTATCATTATCTCCACCGAAAGTATCATATATAGATGATAAAGATGCTTGATCAGAAATCATTTTCATTCTTTCTATTCTTTCTTTTGTCCATTCAATTCTAACGCTTTTATCTGAAGATGCCATATATCTAGTTTCCGCATCACTATTCATAAAAACAATTAATTCACTATCTAGTGGATATTTATGATATTTATTTATAAAATCATCTAAGCACTTTGCATATAGTCTATAATTTTCATTTGCAAGCCATTGAACACGAATTATTCTAGAATTATCTCTTAAATAATTATGAAGACTACCATCAATAAATTTATAAGCATAAGTAGCAAATTTATTATCTTTAGTATGATCATATCTTAGAAGTGCTTCATACATAGCTTTTCTACCTTCTTGTATTAAATCCTCAAATTCAACGCCTTCTACCATTCTTTTATGTACAATTTTTACTACTAAGCCTACATTACTTTCAATAATAATTCCTTCTATATCTTTAATTATTAATCTTAATTCTTCTTTCTTACTTTCATTTTTAGTCTTACTTAATTTATCTTTAAGTTCAATATATTTTTCGAATAGAAGTTCTTGTTCTTGTTCAAATTTTTCTTTTTCTATTTTCTTTTGTTTTTCTTGACTTAATCTTTCCTTCTTTATCAAACAAACCACATCCCCTAAAAATGTGCTTAATATTATAACATATTTTTAAAAAAAGTAAAAAAAATTAGAAAAAATCTAATTTTTTAAACTTTCTTCTAATTTTTCTTTTAAATGAGATATACTAGCACAACTCATAAATACAAATACATTACCTTTATGAGTAAGTAAATCAGATATATCATTTTCATCTAATAATTTACCATTTCTAGTATTATCAAGTATTAATTTAGATGATACTCCAGGATAATCTTCAGCCTTTTCTCTATTACAATCTATTTCTGTAACATAAGCATAATCTGAAATATCCATAGCAGTAGCAAAATCTTTATAGAAATCTTTTGTTCTAGAATAAGTATTTGGTTTAAATATACCGATTATATCTTTATCTTTATATTTTGCTTTAGCAGCTTCTAAAGTTACTTTTAATTCAGTTGGATGATGAGCATAATCATCAATAATAACTGAATCACCAACTATTTCTTCTTGGAATCTTCTTTCAGCATTTTTAAATTCAGAGAATAATTCTTTAATAGTATCTTTATCTATTCCTAAATATGTACATACTATGAATGCTGCTGTAGCATTTAATGCCATATGTGTTCCATATACTGGTACCATGATACTAGTTAATAATTCATTTTCTTTGTATATATCAAAATGTGTACCATCTTCTTTTACTTCTACATTCTTAACAACATATTCATTATCTTCATTAAATCCATAATAAATAACTTTATTACTAAAATTAATTTTTCTAATATTAGGATTATCTCCACATACTACATTTAATTCTTTAGATTTATTTAAGAATGTACTAAAAGTATTAATTATATCTTCTAATCCATCATAACATTCTGTATGTTCAAGTTCTATATTAGTACAAACTGATATTGATGGATGATACGCTAAGAAATGTTTATTAAATTCATCTGATTCAATAACAAATAAATCATTATCTTTATTAGCATGTCCTCTACCATCACCTATAAAATAATTGCAACCTAAAGTATTATTAACAATATGACTAATCATAGATGATGTAGTTGTTTTACCATGAGTACCTGTTACTGATACAGTTCTAAATCTATTAGTTAAATCTCCTATAATTTCATTATATGGAGTTATTTTATAACCTAAATCAGTTATTCTTTTAATTTCTTTGTGATCTTCACTAAAAGCTTTAGACGCTGTAATAATAGTATTTTCGTCAATCTCTTTACTATTATCATAATATATTTTAATCCCTCTTTGATCTAAACCTTTTTCAGTAAATTTAAAATCTTTAACATCATCATAACCTGATACTTCATAACCTAAATCACTAAGTAAACAAGCTAATGTTGCCATTCCAGATCCTTTTATACCTATACAATAATATTTCATAAAATCACATCCCTTTAAAATTATATTATAAATTATAAATAAAAACTACTATTTTTTAGTAGTTTTTTTTGTAGCCTTTTTAGCAGTACTTTTTTTAGCAGGTGCTTTTTTAGTAGTTGTCTTTTTAACTGCAGGTTTCTTTTCTTCTCTAACTATAGATATTTTTTTTGCATCTTCTCTATTACTCATAGCTATACCTATGATTAAACCAAAGAATAATCCTATAGCTATATATAATAATGTGTTATTAAAAGCATATCCAACACAGAATCCTAATAAACCTCCTACTAATACACCTAATATTAAATAACATTGATTAAAATTTTTATTTTTTTTCATAATACACTCCTCTATTCTTAAATATAGTATAACAAAAAAAGTAAAAATATTACATAATATTTTTACTTATTTACACTTATTTGAATCATATTCTAGTTTATTATTCTTAATTAAATATTCAATATTTTCATCATTAATAATTTGATTCTTTTTAAATATTTTAATAGATTTACAATTAAATTCTTCAGTACCTAATTTCTTAATATCAGTTAATTCATAAACTTCATCTATAGTTTTAACTAATGGTTTAGATAAATTAGATAAAACTATAGTATCTTTAAGAATAAAATTTCTTAAAGTAGATTTATTTACTTCTTCTACAAATCCAAATTGTAATATTGGTAAACTAAATATTAATAATATTATAAATACAGCGACATAGCAATCTATCATACCAAGTACTCCACCTAATATTTTAGATGGTGTTTTTAATATAATAGTTCCTTCTACTAGTTTTTCTACTACACCACTAATCTTTATTATAATCGCTAGTATTATACTAAATATTATTAATAATATTAAGAATGATATTAATTCATATACTAATATATTTAATGAAGAATAATTTTTTAAAATGCCTACAGTAAAGAAAGGTAATTTTTTATATAAGATAATCGATAAATTATTCTTAAGTAAAAATGCTAGTACAATTGCAATAATTGATCCTACTGTTGATACTGCTTGTTTTATTAAACCTTTTTCATATCCTCCAACAAATCCTAGTAATAAAAATATTATAATTATTATATCTACTATATTAAACATATATACACCTCTACTATAAATTATATTATATTTTTATTTAAAAATAAATAATATATGTTAAAATATATATGAAGGTGATTTTATGACTATATCATTTAAAGTTAGTGAAGCTACTAAACAAGAAATGATTAAACATTTCGAAGATTTAAAAAGAGATAAAACTCCAGCATATGCAATATTTCAAGCAGATGAAGAAGATACTGTTGTTACTCTATATGAATCAGGTAAAGTAGTATTTCAAGGTGTATCTGCAGATATTGATGCAAACTTTTGGAAAGAAACTGAAAAGATATTAACTGGTAAAATGCCAGAAGATAATAATTCTAAAAAGAAAGATAAAGAAGAGATACAAGATACAACAGATTATTATTTTATTAATTCAGTTGGTTCTGATGAAGTTGGTACTGGTGATTTCTTTGGGCCTATTATAGTAACTGCATCTTATGTATCTAAAGATAAGATTAGTTATTTAGAAGAATTAGGTGTAAAAGATTCTAAAAAAATAACAGATGATAAAATTTTAAAAATAGCACCTGAATTAATTAAAAATATCCCACATGAAACTATTATACTTTCTAATAAAGAATATAATGATATGCAAGCTAAAGGATATAATATGAATAAAATAAAATCTATTTTACATAATAGAGTTATTCTAGGATTATTAAAACAAGATAATTTTATAATAGATATGGTTGTTATAGATCAATTTACTCCACCAAGAAATTATTATGGATATTTAAAAGATATTAATGAAAATGTATATAGAAAAATAACATTTACAACTAAAGCTGAAGATAAATGTTTATCAGTTGGTTGTTCATCAATCATTAGTAGATATTTATTCTTAAAAGAAATGGATAAATTATCTAAAGAAGTTAATTATGTTTTACCATATGGAGCTGGTGTTACTGTAGATGAAACTGGAAAAGAAATAGTTAAAAAATATGGTAAAGAAAAATTAGAAACAATAGCTAAATTAAACTTTAAAAATACAGAAAAGATCCTAAATGATTAGGATCTTTTTTATTATCTAAAAAATGATAAATATACCATGAATGCTGTAAATATTAAAGTGAATATTGCACCAGTGATTCTCTTTGACTTTTCACTTTTTTCATTTGTTCCAAGCATGAATGAAACAAATATACCACCTATAAGTCCACCTATATGAGCAGCATTACTAATTCCAGTAAATGTAAAACCAATAAATAAGTTAATTATAATTACTGGTATTATACTTCTTATTATTTGATTACCTATATAACCTCTATAATTATATCCAAAGTATAATAGTGAACCAAGTAAACCAAAGATTGCCCCACTTGCTCCTGCACATAAAGTATTATCTCCTTGGAATATCATACAAAATAAAGATGCAATAATTGCGCTATATAAATATATACATACAAATTTACCTTTACCATAGAAATGTTCAATTGTTGGGCCAAGTACAAATAATGAATACATATTACATGCGATATGAATAAATCCTATATGTAAAAATGCACTTGATATTAATCTATAATAGTCTCCTCCCCTTACTAAAGATGGAACTAATGCACCAAAATTAGTAAGTGTATTTATATCTTCACTACCCTTACCAATTATATACATTAATAAAAATATTAATACATTAATACCCATTAATATCCGTGTTACTATTGGTTTCTTTTGATTATACATATTATTAAACCTCTCATTATCTTCTATATTTTTTTTAGTTATATCACTAGTTATTTTAGAAAGTAAAGCAAAACCTTCTTCTTTATATTCTAAATCTTCTTCTATATTTTTATAATATTTTTTAAATATATCATTTTCTATTAATTCTTTTTCATTACTAATTGATATATTAGTATAATGTTTTTCACTTTCTAATAATTCTTTTATATCATCATCCATATTAATATATATTGACAATATATCCATAAAAGGATTAAGTGTTTGTCTTTTTATTTGTTTTGATATTTCTTTAGTTTTATCTAAATCATAATTTAATTGTTCTTCATTAAATATATTTTTAGTAACTAATCTTATTACTCTATATTCACTATGTTTATTTTCAAGCCATATTTCATTTTCTATTCCTCTAATTATTATAGGAACAAAATTTTCTTTAGTAATAAAATAATGAACTATTTTCATAAGTAATAAATCATTTTTATTTATTTTCATTTTATCACCTATTTATCTTCATATATTTTTAATAATTTATTAAATTCTTCATCTGGTTCTACAGTAAATGTCATTTGTTTTTTAGTAGTTGGATGAATAAAACTAATTTCTTTAGCATGTAATAACTGACCATAATTATCTATATTTTTATTATTAGAATAAACTGGATCATTACATACAGGATGATTAATATATTTCATGTGAACTCTTATTTGATGAGTTCTACCTGTTTCTAATTTTAATTCTAATAATGTAACATTATCAAATCTTTCTAATACTTTAAAATTAGTAACTGCTTCTTTAGAATTTTTAGATGTTACTTCCATTTTCTTTCTATCATTAACATCTCTTCCTATAGGAGCATCTATCTTACCTGTATCATGATTAATAACACCATTAACAAGTGCGATATATGTTCTAACAATATTATGTTTTTTTAATTCTTCTTCTAAAAATAAATGTGCTTTATCATTTTTAGCAACTAATAATAAACCACTAGTATCTTTATCTATTCTATGTACTATACCAGGTCTAAACTCACCATTTCTAGTACTTAATTTACTATAATTAATAAGAGCATTAACTAAGGTATGTTCTCTATTACCAGGTGCAGGATGAACAACCATACCACTTGGTTTATTAATAACTAATATATCATCATCTTCATAAACTATATCTAGTTTTATATCTTCGCCTTGTAATGTAATTTCTTCATCTACTACAGTAATATCTATTTTATCATCTATATTAGTTTTATAACTTTCTTTTATTTCTTTACCATTAACTAATATATTACCAGTTTTAATTAATTTTTGTATTTTTGCTCTTGTTAAAGATAATTCATCTATTTCTGATAGATATTTATCTATTCTTACTTTTTCTCGATCACAAATAATTTCCATATCTATCACCTCTTTAATAATTATACATTATTTTACATCTTTTTCAAATAGAATGAATACTGCCCCTAAGACTATAAATATATCTGCAATATTAAATATAGGGAAATGATAATTAAATATAATTACTCCTATAAAATCAATAACTGCACCAAGTACTACTCTATCCATTAAATTACCAATTATTCCACCCATTAAAAATGCATATCCAATACTTTTCTTTTTATATTTATCTACAAAGTAATGTATAAATATAATCGCAGCTACACTAATAACAATTAATAATACTCTTTGACTTGTTAATATAGAAAAAGCTGCTCCATCATTTTTAACATAAGTTAAATAAAAATAATCTTTTATAATATCTATAGTTTTATTATCTAAAAAATTATCTACTAATATCTTTGATATTCTATCTATTAATACTACTAAAAATGTAATTATATAAAACTTTTTCATAAAACTATCCTCTCATGTAAAATTATAACATTTATTAACTTCTAAGTGCAATAATAGGATCCATATTAGATGCTTTTCTTGACGGTATTAATGCTGATATATAAGTAACTAATATACTAATTATAAAAGATATAAAATAATATTTAATATTATTTGTTTTTAGATTAATATCAAACTTATTATTAACTATATTTTTAACTAATTTAATTATTATATTTGATATGTATATAGAAAATAACCATATAGTAATACCTAATGCTATATTTTCACTTTTAAATATATTTTTAATATCTTTTTTAGTATATCCTATACTTCTAAGAAGACCTATTTCTTTTACTCTTTCAAGTACTGTAATATTAATTATTATACTAATCATAATTATACTTACAAATAAAGATGAAAAAGAAAATAAAGATAATATAAAAGTAGCTATATCTAAATATCTTTTTAATTCATTATATAAATCTTCATTAGTTTTAGCATCCATTCCTAATTTTTTTAAATCTTCTTTAATAGATTTAATATTATCTTTAGAATCAATTTTAATAGATAATGAATTAGGTTTAATAATATCATCTAATAATTTATATTTAATCATAGAATTATAATTATCATCTATTAAAGATACTCCTGTATTATCGTATTGATAAATTGACTTATTCCAGATCCAACATAAATATAATCTTTTTTAACATTTATATAATTTGAAATAGCATTTACCAAAGGATCTTCTAGCGGATAAGCTAAATTATAATTAAAATCTCCATTTGCATTTTCTTTAAAATGTTTTCTTTCCCATTTCCTTAACAATTTGTTATTTTGCCATACTGATGCCATAAAATCATCACTCCTTTCTACAAACAACAACACACATAGCTGGATTAAATTCAGGTATTTTTTCTGAAATCCATTTTCTTTTTACAATTAAATCATTGTTTAGTAATTCCTGTTCAAATGTATTCCAATTAACTATATTGCAAGATGTAGTAGCGATATTAATTTTTTCATCATTGTTGACTACAACTCTTTCGACATCATCAAATGATTTAGTTACATCTGATTTATATTCTTTTATACCATCACCCATTGATACTATTAAAGCAATACCATTTTTATTCAAATGGCTATATATAAAATTATAAAATTTATTTCTATGTTCCTTATTAACAAACATATGAATAACCGCTATAGAGTAAATAAAATCAAATTTATCATTTAAAGTATCATTAATAATATCAAATTGTTTAAATTTATCATTATAATTATAATTAGACAATTCCTTACATTTTTCTATAACTGTATTTGAATAATCAACAGCAAGAACATCATAATTTTTATTAAGAAGAAATATAGCATCCCTACCTTCACCACAACCAAGTTCTAGTATTTTTGCATTTGATGATATTTTTTCTTTTAATATTGTTTCAATAACATCTGGTGTTGGCTCTTTTGAAGACCAAAGATAATTATGTTTATATACCTGTTGGTATCTTTTTTCGTATGCTTTATAATAGTCATCATCTATATCGTTAAAATCATCATTACCCCAATATTCACTTTCTCTCTTTGTAATGTCTCTTGATTCCAAAAATTTTTCTCTTTTTTCCATATTTATCACCAACCAATTCATTAAAATAATTTTATAGAAATAGAAAAAGAGGGACCTAAAATAAGGTCCTCCTCCTCCAAAACGAATTAACAACACACTAATTAAATAATCGTGTTATATTTTATCATATTTTTTTATTTTGTCAATAGTTTTTATAAAAAATGTGGCATATTTAGGATTTTTTATCTAAAAATCACATAACTTCAATAAATTATTATATTAGTCCTTTTTCATAGTAATTAACAAGTGCTTTTTCATCGGATGAGTAATATTCATATTCTGTTTTTATATATTTTGTAAATCCCCATTTAAAATATATCTGTATATTTCTTATTTCACATGGTTCAACACCTAATGTCAAATAATTAAAACCCCTTTTTTTTAAATCATTTTCCATAAATTTATATAATTTTGAAAAATATCCTTGATTTTCAAATTCTTTATTTGTTCTAAAAGCAGTTAAATATGCTCTCCCATCACCTACTAAGCTATCTTTATTTTGCATATCTAAATCATTTTTAGATACTATTGCTGTACATTCAGTAATTATATTTCCATTTAACAATCCCATATAAACTATTCTTGTATCAATATTTCTCAATGACTTTTCTTTAAAACTTTTCCATAATTCTGAATTATTATGTTTTAAAATCTCTTCATCCCATTTTTTTATAATTAGTTCTTTAGTAGCTATAACACATTCATAATTTGTCATTTCACTCACCTCATTAAACGTTTCAATTAACAAAAGTACAGTTATCAATAACTTTTGTTATTTCAAAAAAAAGATTTGTACTTTTTTCAACTTTGATGGTATTTATTTTTAGACTATTAGCACTTTTAATATTATCAATATTATCATCAATAAACAATAATTCTCTGGGTGTAATATTATACCGATTTAATATGTATTCGTAAAAACCTGCATTTGGTTTAATCTTATTAATTTCTGCAGATATTATTATGTCATCCAAATAAGTAGCGTCAAAATTATCTATAATAAACTTTTTAACAAATGATAAATGATTTGTAGCTACAATTATTTTAATATTTTTATACCTTCTTTTTATTCTTTCAAATAGATGTTTATCTCTTGTTTTATATATTTTATTAATCAAAAGCTCTGCTATGTTAATGATATCAGATGCATCTTCTATTAAACTGTTTGCTTTAATCAAATAATCAGAATCATTTATATTTGGACCAAACATTCTCTCCAATCGTACTTCTATATCAGATAACTCAACATCTTTTTCATTAACAAGAACACCAACAAAATCAAATGCAATTATTTTTATCATATTTTCTCCAATACTAAATTACTTTTTTAATAATTGATATTTTCAACTTAATCAATATTATATTCCCAACCTGGTTGCCAATCGCCAGTTTTTCTCCAATCATTTTTATTTGCTTCTTCCCAACTTATATTTTTAGTTATAACTTCAAACGCTAATTGTGGAGCTCTATGTGCAACGATACCGATAGTTTTTCCTTTATAATCTTTTAAAATATCATCAATTAAACTTTTAATTCTCTTTTCAACATCTTTAAGAGATTCTCCATTTGGAAATGGTTCGTTAACATGTTTTTCATATACAATAAGATTTTTATCTTCACCATCTAAATCACCATAATTACATTCCCTTAATCTTTTATCTTGAATTTTTGGTACATTTTGGAAAGCGATATTTGCACTTTCTATTGCTCTAACTAAATCAGAAGTAAAAATTACATCAAACTTAATTTTTGAATTAATTTTTCCCAGATTTGCTGCCTGTTCTCTACCTAAATCATTTAACTCTACTTGCTTCCAACCAGAGCATTTTTTATTAGCATTATCATAAGTTGTTCCATGTACAAAATAGATAAGATTTGTTTTCATTATATTACACCTCCATTTTTACAATAATAATATTTTAATACTTTGCTTTGCTAATATTAATTATATCATATTTTCATTTTTCTTTAAATACTAACCAACATGTTAGCTCATTTTAACCAAAAAATATTTATTTTAATTCAAAAATTGATTTCAACACATTATAAATTACATCTACTACTATTGAATTTCCAGCCTGGTGATATAAATAAGTTTCTGCACATACCTTTTTTGCTCTATTATAATCTTCATCACTAAACCCCATAAGTCTCCAAGCCTCTTTGGATGTTAATTTCCTAATTCTCATTTTTAAACCTCCTCTACTAAAATTTTACAATTATCAGATGTATTATTTGCTGTAAGTGTTGGCGCATATCCCTTTTGAGAAAATACTCTCGAAGATTGAGCAAACTTACAACTTTTATCTTTACCACAAACACCACCTGTATTATACTTTTTTAAATCAACTTCATACTCTCTATCAGGATTATTTTTTTTATTAAATATAATTTTATTATTAACTATTTTGTATTTACTTGTAGTTAAATAATATTTTTCATCTACTTCTCTTTCTAAATAATCTAATAATGTTTTTGCACATCCTGTACCTTCAATAAAGCTAAACTCCTTATTCTTATCTAATATAGCAACAAGAAAATATCTTTTTCTTGTCTGTGGTACTCCATAATCAATAGCATTTAATACTCTATCATATAATGTATAGCCTAAGCTAATTAAATCTTGTTTAAACAAGTCTAGTGTATTTTTAAATGCTTTACTAGTAATATTAGCAACGTTTTCAAATATTACATATTTTGGTTTCTCATTTACTTCTTTTAGTAATCTTATCATTTCCCAACCTAGACTTGATCTAGTAGAACTCTTAAAATCAAATCCTTTCATTTTACCAGCAAAGCTGATATCCTGGCATGGAAATCCTCCGATCCATATATCACAATAAGGTAAATTCTCTCCTTTTATTTCTGTAATACTACCTAAATTTAATGATTCATCTATATTATGAATAGCACAAAATGATTTGATTGCATTTTTGTCTATTTCGGAAAAAAATTCTAATGTATAATCCTTAATTATTTTTTCATCTTTTAATTTTTGAAAAGCTTTTTCTGGTGCTCCAATACCACTAAAAAAAGTACCAACTTTTATGGTACTCTCACTATAATTTTTATTTGTCATTTATAATTCCCCCTTTTCTATTTTAACGACAAAAAAAGATACAGATTGTCTGTATCAAATTCACTAATATTTATAAGGAAAATAAAGGCTTAAAACTATAATTATTATTTTTTGATTTAAACAACGCTCCAGTTGGTTCATCAGCAAGTATTATACTAGGATTATTTATTAATCCTCTTGCTATCGCAACTCTTTGTTTTTGACCTCCAGATAATTCACTTATCTTTTTATTTTTTATTAAGTATATATTTAATTTTTTTAAATATTTAATCGCTCTTTTTCTTTTTTCTTTATAACTAATTAAATCTTTTTCTATAGGTAAAATAATATTATCTATCACAGATAAATTATCTATTAAATTAAAATTTTGAAATATAAAGCCTATATTATCTTTTCTATATTTATCTAAATTAGAATATTTAATATTTATATTATTTAAATTAATAGATCCTTTATAATCATTATCTAGTCCACCTAATATATTTAATAAAGTAGATTTACCACACCCACTTTCACCTAATATACATACAAATTCATTTGATTTAAAACTTATAGATATATCATCTAATACTTTTTGATAAGTGTTATTCTTTCCATATTCTTTTATTAAATTATTTATTCTTAAAATCATAAACCCTCCATATATTATATACTCGAAAAGTTTATGATTTTCCCCCCACTATATTATATTTTTATTAAATTACTAATATCTTTAATTACTTTTTTCTCTATTCTAGATATATATGATTGAGATATACCAAGTTCAAGTGCAACTTCTTTTTGTGTTAATTCTTCTTTCCCATCTAATCCATATCTTTTAGTCATTATTTCTTTATCTCTCTTATTTAATTTATCTATTTCTTCTCTCATAATCTTTTTTAAATCATTTTCTTCTAAATCTTTTTCTACAATATCTGAATCAGTACCAAGAACATCTTTTAAAGTAAGTTCATTCCCTTCTTTATCATAACTAAGTGATTCATCAAGTGATATATCTAAATTCCTTTTTTTATTCTTTCTTAAATACATTAATATTTCATTATCAATACATCTTGAACAATAAGTCGCAAGCTTTATATTTTTACCTGCTTTATATGTATTTATTCCTTTTATTAAACCTATTGAACCAATAGATACTAAATCTTCTAAATCTACATTAGTATTTTCATATTTTTTAGATAAAAATACTACTAATCTAAGATTATGTTCAATTAGTTTATTTTTCGCATTTAAATTACCATTATGAAATTCATCTACTAACCTTTCTTCTTCTAATTTAGATAGTGGTTCTGGTAGTTTATCTACTGCACCTAAAAAATATACTGAATTATATTTATAAAAAATACTTCTAATTAACTTCTTAATTAAATTAATCATATTCCCTCCATTAATCTTTCATTAAATATACAATCTACTCCATCTATATTAATGTTATTAGATATACCTACTAAAAATTTTTTATTAATCTTTTTATTATTAATATATAAATTATCACCTTTTAAACACCTTAATATAGATTCATTATTAATAGTTTTATATGGCACTAATATATTACCCTCTAATTCATTATTATTAATAAGTATTATAGGATATTTAAATATAGGATCTATTAATTTATTACCTGTATCTAAAAATGCATTAAAAGTATAAGTTTTATTATTAATATCAAGTTTAATACTTAAATATTTATTATAATTATTTTTTAAATCCTTTATTCTTTTAATAAATAAATATATGAATATAAAACTGAGTAATAAGATTAATACTAAATTAGTATTATAGTTATTTTTAATTAGATATATAAATCCTCCAAGAATTATTTCAATAATATAAAAATAATATAAATTATTAAAAAAATATTTTATATCTTTATAATTAAAAGTAATTATAATCATTAATATACTAAGTATTATTTTAAAAAATAATAATTCTATTTTATTAAACCTTATAAAAAGAGTTAATAAAGATATTGAACCTAATAATGAACCTAAAATAATTTTATATAATTTAGTATTTCTTTTTAATATAATATTTACACTAAATAAAGATATAAAATCAAATAAATAATTAATTATAAAATATATATCTAAATATAAAATCATTTTAATCACCTATAAAAAGTATAATTATTTATATATAAAAAAAATGTCAAAAAAAGTTATATTCTTTTGAATATAACTATTTTTTTATAACCAAATTTCTTTTCTTTTTTAATTTCAAATTCTTTATAATCTATCTTTATATTATTTTCAAATTCACATACTATAATAGCCTTTTCATTAAGCATATCATTATCAACTAAATACTTAATAGAATTATCTATATAATCGTCTTTATATGGTGGATCTAAAAATACTATATCAAATTTAATATTATTATTTTTAAAATAATTTAAAGCATTCATATAATCATCTTTAATAACATAAGCATTTTCTACTTTTATATCTGTAATATTCTTATTAATTATATTAATTGCTTCTTTACTATTATCTACTAAATAGGCTTTACTTGCGCCATTAGATAGACTTTCTATTGCAAGATTACCTGACCCACTAAATAAATCTAAAACTGTAGAATCTTCTAAATAATCTTGAATAGATCCAAATACTGATTCTTTAACTCTATCTTGAGTTGGTCTAGTACCATCTATATCAAAGCCTAATATATTTCTTCCTTTATATAAACCACTAATAACTCTCATAAAACCTACTTTCTATTTCTTGGATGACATTTATAATATACTTCTCTTAAATGTTCATTAGATACATGTGTATATATCTCAGTACTTGATAAAGATTCATGACCAAGTAATTCTTGAACTGCGAGTAGATCACATCCTTGATCAAGAAGATGAGTTGCGAATGTATGTCTAAACATATGAGGAGTAATATTCATCTTTATACTAGTTTTCTTTATTAAACTATCTATTATTTGTTCAATTCTTCTTGTGGTTAAATTCTCTTCATTCTTACCTACAATTAAATAATCACTATTCTTATCACCTAAATAATCTTTTCTACCATTATTAATATAAGTATTAAGTGCATCAAGAGCCATTTCTCCAAAAGATACTACTCTTTCTTTAGATCCTTTACCAAATATTAAAATAGTTTTATTACTAAAATCTATATCTTTAATTTTAATATTAACTAGTTCAGATACTCTGACTCCTGAACCATACAATATTTCAAGTATTACTTTTTCTCTTTGACCCTCACTAGTCTTAATATCAGGTATTTCAAATATTTCATCTATACCTTGATAATTTATAAATTTAGGTATTTTCTTTTCTTTTTTAGGTGATGAGATTAACATAAATGGATTATTATCCGCATAATCATTTAATACTAAATACTTATAAAATGATCTAAGTGAACTAAGCTTTCTAGATACACTAGTCTTTTTATATTTTTTATTATCTAAATGTATTAAATAATTAGTACATTTTTTATAATCCATATCATTATAAGAATAATTATTATCTTTTAAGAAAGTACTATACTCAATTAAATCTTTTTCATAATTAATTCTTGTTAATTCAGAATAATTTTTTTGTACTTCTAAATATTCAATAAATTTGTCTATATATTTATCCATATTATCACCTAAAAAAGAGGGATTACCCTCTTAAATTTAATTTTTTACTTGGAGGGAAAGACATATCACCTTGTAAAATATCAGGATGATTATTTCTCATCTCACTATATATTTGTTCTTTAAAATCATCAAAAGATAATTGATTTTTTCTATTGAAATAAGCATCTATTTTTTTATTATATAAATTTATATAATAATCTTTTTTATCTTTATCTAATACATATTTATTATTTTCATATAAATCTTTTATTGTTTCATCATATAAAAACCCAAAATCATTTAATGTTGTGAATAAATTCCTTACTCTTGAATAATTTCCATTCTCTGTTAATTCAAATAATATTGAATTAAAGGATGACATAGTTTCATTATTATTTTCTCCATAATCAAGTATATTCAACATACCATTTATAAGATTTAATCTACTTTCTCCAAAAGAATTATTAACTTTAGTAAATTTTAGTTTTTCTTCTAGTAAATATTCTTTAAATATATTTATATCAAATATTTTGGTATCACTAATAAACATACTTGATGTGATTGAATTAATGTAATCTTTAACATTACCATTTTCACATATTGGAATTAATTTTCTAGCAACAGATGATATATAATTAAAATCATTATTTTGATTAGAGATTAATATTTCATTAAAGTCTTTTCTATCAATTAAATTTAAAAATTCAGTTTCTGATTCAAAATTCATAATAGCTTTATCAAGTTCTTTATAGCTTTTAAATGAATCTAACATTAATGTTTCTTCATAACCTCTTTTTAACCCAAAATGGAAACTCATATTACACCTATCTAACTATATATGGATCAGTTAATGTACCTGTTCCAGATTTATAAATTACTTTATCACTAATAAATATAACAGGATATACTTCAGAAATTAAATCTGTAACTCTAGTCTTCATTTCTCCATATGCATATTTATAGAAATTATATGAATTATTTGATGCTGCTGTTAAAGTAGCAATTGAACTTTCATATTTAGTACCTAACTTAGCAAAATAGTTATAGTTAGCACATGATTTATCAAATACACCTTTACAATTAACATCTAAACTTGTTCTTGCAAATTCATTAACACTTATTAATCCTACTTTTAAAGGCATAGTAACACTACATTCTACACCAGAATAAATATTTGTATCATTAAGATCTCTTTTTCCAATACAGAAATCATGTTCTTCGATATATGCTCTTTCTTCATCAGTAAAATATACTTCTCCTTGATTTTCATCTTTATTCTTGTATATAAATTCTAATCCTTCATACATTCTACTTTTTTCAAAGTCATTAATACCTACATTAGCATCCTTAGTAATGTTATATCTATCATCCCAAGCATAACCATTTTGTGTTTTTGTAATAGATATTAATTCTAACATACCTTCAGCATCTATTTTAACTACTCTATAAATATGACTACCAATAATTATAAAGTTATTTGGATGTTCACCTCTAAATACATATTCACCACCAATTTCATATAAACCATCATCAGCAGTTCTAGTAAATTCACCATTTTCAGTTTCTTTATCTATAATATAACTTCCAATAGATTTAGTTATATAATAATTTCCACATGAAATATATGGTGTATATCTATATGATTTAGTATCTTCACTAACCTTTTCTATTTGAACATAACCTTTACATGCAACTGATTTATTTTCTGGTGAATACATTTTATTCATCTTACCAGCTTCAATTAAAGTATCTGATTTAACTTTTTTAACAATATCAGTTGTTTTAGGTAAAATACTAGGATGTTCTTTTACATAACTAATAGCTGCATTTTGTAATTGATTTTCAAGTGCAACATATCCATAAGAACGATCTTCATTTCCACCACTAACTCCTGAGCATGCTACTATTACAACGACTATAATAATTATAGCAAAAATAAATAAAACAATTTTTAAAATATTATCTCTAATCCAATTCATAAAATCACCTATTATAATTATAACATAATAATTAATATATAAAACAAATTTTATATTTATTTACAAAAAAAAATAGACCTAAGTCTATTTATTTAACATATTTAATAAATTAATTTTAAACATATCTTTCTCAGCATTTTCTTTACTGATCATAACACCTTTATATGCTCCAAGTTCAGTATTATGTCCTTCAAGTAATAAATCTTCTGGTGTTATTGTTTTTAATAATATAATATTTTTATTTGTATAAACATCATAATGAAGAACTATTTCACCATGTACTTTAACAAATAAATCATCAGTTGGAAGAGTTAATTCATAAGAAATAGTATTTTTTTCTTTATCTTCAGAAACTTTTTTACCTATGAAATTACCATCTTTCATTTCTGGATAGAAATCGAATATTAATTTTTTAAATGCAAACATGTTGTACTTTTTAACAGATCTTTCTCTTTTCTTAAATTCTGCTTCATTAATATATTCGAAAATATACACATTTCTCATTCATATCATCTCCCTTCTATATTTACGTTGGTTTACCAATTATATACCATTTTTAGTGTCAAGTCAACACTTTTATATAATTATATGTCCCCTATGATTAAATTATACCACTATAAATAATAAAAAATGTATGTAGATTATTAAATTTACATACATTTTTACATTTTTTATTTACAATCGTACCAGTTGGTTCCCTCTTCTATATCAACAATTAAAGGTACTTTTAATTTAAAGGCACTTTCCATTTTATCTTTAATAATTTCTCTAACAATATCTTTTTCTTCATTAACTACATTAAATATTAATTCATCGTGTATTTGAAGAATCATTTTACTCTTTAAATCTCTTTTATTAAATTCATCAAAGATATTAATCATAGCAATTTTTATTATATCAGCAGCTGTACCTTGTACTGGTGTGTTTAAAGCCATTCTTTCACCTTGTTGTCTTATTAAATAATTAGTATTATTTAATTCATCTATTTTTCTTTTTCTATTAAATAATGTTAATACATAACCATTTTTATATGCATCACTAATTAATTTATCTTGGAATTCTTTTATCTTAGGAAATACTTCTAAATATCTATCCATAAATACTTTAGCATCTTTTACGCTAATACCAATATCTTCAGATAAACCAAAATTACTAATTCCATATAATATACCAAAGTTAACTGCTTTAGCTTGTCTTCTCATATTTTTAGTAATATCTTCTTTTGGTTTATTAAATATTTCCATCGCAGTTTTAGTATGTATATCCATACCATCATTAAATGCTTTAATCATACTTTCTTCATTAGCCATAGATGCGAATACTCTAAGTTCTATTTGAGAGTAATCTGAAGATATAAATATACTATTATCTTCTGGTATAAATGCTTTTCTAATTAATTTACCTTCTTCATATCTAATAGGTATATTTTGTAAATTAGGTTCAATAGAAGATAATCTTCCTGTTCTTGTTAAAGTTTGAGTATATATAGTATGAAGTTTAGAATCTTCTTTAATTAGATTATCTATACCTACTATATAAGTATTATATAATTTAGTTAATGTTCTATAATCTATTATCTTTTCTATAATTGGATGTATACCAACTAATTTATCTAATATTTCTCTAGCAGTAGAATAACTCTTCGCATTCTTTTTAGGATATGGAATATTCATTTTTACAAATAACATATCACTTAATTGTTTAGGTGATTGAATATTAAATTCTTCACCAGATAATTCATATATTTCTTTAGATAATTCATTTATTCTTTTATCTAGTAAATCTCCCCTTTTATGAAGTTCATCTTTATCTACTCTAACACCTTCTATTTCCATTGATGCTAGTACATAAGATAATTTCATTTCTATCTTTTTAAATAGATCATATGAATTACTTTCTTCTAATTCTTTTTCTAATCTTTCTTTAGTTTCAAAAATAAATTTACATTTTTTAATACCTTCACTAGCAATCTTTTCTATAGTTAATTCTTTATCTTTAATTAGACTATCATATGGTTTAATGTCATAACCAAACTCACTTGCTATATAACTAATATCATCTTTAACATTATAATCTAATATAAAGCTAGCTAAATTAGTATCAAAAGCACATTTTTTATAATTAATACCTACTTCATTTAAAGCAACTATAGTTTTCTTTAAATCATATGTATATGTCTCAAATAAATTAATAAAATTCTTATTACTTACTAATATATCTTTAGGTATAAAATAACCATTCTTACCATCATAAATACTTAATCCATATATATCAGCATTATGATAATTACTTTCAGTTAATTCTAAATAAATAGATACAGGATTATTTACTTTAACAGCATTAATATCATTAACTATACTAATACTAACATTACTATCTACTTTAGTAACTGGTTTAGTACTATTAATATCTTTTAAAAAACTATAAAATTCTAATTCTTTATACATAGCTTCTAATTCATTAGTAGGTCCATCATATTTTAAATCATCTAAAGTATATTTAAGTGGTACTTCTTTATATATAGTTGCGATTTCTTTAGACATAAATGCTGATTCTTTTCCCTCTACTAATTTATCTTTAGTACTACCTTTTAATTCATCAATATGTTCATATAATTCTTCTATAGAACCATATGTTTGAAGTAGTTTTAATGCAGTCTTTTCACCTATTCCTTTTACGCCAGGAATATTATCTGATGGATCACCCATTAATCCTTTTAAATCAATCATCTTAATAGGTTCTATTCCATATTCTTCTTTAAAAGTATCTGGAGTCATCATTATATAATCTTTAGATTTTAATAATTTAACTGTATTATTTTTATCTATTAATTGTAGTAAATCTTTATCACTAGATACTATTAATCCTTCATTATTAGTTTCACTAATTATTTTTGCATAACTACCAATAATATCATCTGCTTCATAATTATCTATTTCAAAACACTTAATACCCATCTTAGGAAGTAATTCTTTAGCCACAACAAATTGTTTACCAAGATCTTCTGGCATTTTTATTCTTCCTTCTTTATACTCTTTATATTTATCATGTCTAAAAGTTTTACCTTTATCAAATGCTACTAACATATATTCTGGTTGTTCTTCTTTAATAATCTTATTAAGCATATTAACAAGTCCATATAATCCATTAGTAGGAAAACCTTTAGAGTTATTCATAAAGTTTCCTGAATATGCTGTCGCATAATAACTTCTAAATAATAAGTTATTACCATCTACTAGAACTATCTTATTCATTTTTATCACCTATATTAATTTTACCATAACTTGACTATTTTTTATAAAGTTTTATAATATTAATGTTTTTTGAGGGGTAATATATGGAAAAAAAGCAGTTTGATAAAAATAAAATAATTAAAAAACTTGGTGATGGAATAGAAAGTGATGTTTATCTTTATAATGAAGATGGTAATAAAACTGTTATAAAATTATTTAAAGATGAAGTAGACAAAGATAATAAAGAATTAAAATTAGAATTATTATCTAAAGAAAAACTATTATTACAAGAAATGAAATTTTTAAATAGAATATATAAAGATAATAAATTTATTGGTTATACTTCTACATATGAACCTACTGAACCATTTTTAAATTATATGAGTAAAACTAAATCAATTAAAATAAATTTATTAAATCAACTACAAGATAAATATCAAGTATTAAATGAAAATGGTATATATATTGGTGATTTTAATCTAGAAAACTTTAGAGTAAAAGATGGAAAATTAAAATTAATTGATTTAGATAATTTTAGTATAGATGGATTAGATTTTGATGTAAAAAATCCATATATGGAAGATTATTTAAATAAATGTACTAAACTAGATAATATAGATTATTATTGTTTTAATTATTTTACTATGAGTTTTATAGCAAATATACTACCAGTATGTTTAGAAGCTATAATAATTCAAAGTGGATTACCTAAAGAATTTAATAATGAAGAATGTAAAAAAATATATCATGATCTAATAACTATTAATGATAATTATCAAAAAGAAAAATATACAAATGGAAATGATGTTACATTATTAAAATGCATGAAAAAAGGATTATTTAAATAATCCTTTTTTTATTAATTTAATTGTAATATTTCTCTATTATTTTCAGCATTACCACCTGGTAAATATATAACAGTTTGAATATTAAATGTATTGTTATCATCAAAATAGAATTCAACAGAATTTTCTTCAACAGCAGTATTATATAAATTTATAGATTGGTTATAACAAGAATCAAAACTCCACTCTCCATCTTTAGCAGGATAACTATATGCTTTCATATGTTCACCTATTTGTTCTTTTACTTTTTCAAGTAAAGTATCAGAACTAAATCCAGCTAATGCAAATGCATCTTTATATATTAGTTTTTCTCCGGTATTTAAATCAAAATTATATGTATGGTAATATGGGAAAACTACATCAGTTGCTCCTGTACCCGTCTTAAATACTATTGATAAAATATTATCATTAATATAAAAATCATATTCACAGTATTTAACATATCCATTTCCACCATTTGCACCATCATTATATGAAGTTAATAATTCATCAAATATACTTTTAATATTTTCATTAGCTTTACTTGCAGCTTCTGAATCAATATTAATAAATGGTACAACAATACTACTTAAAAAATATGTATTATCACCTATTACATATGATTCTGGTGCATCTCCTGTATCATATTCTGCATTATATACATAATCTCTAGATTCATCAATTTTAATTGTGTCTTCTTCTTTTGGTTCATCTTTCTTTTTATCTTTTTCATGGCTATCAGCTTTATTCTTTGCTATACACTTATCATAAGAAGCTTAACCTATTCCTCCT
>Ga0129316_1000191_pt1 | contig 42130 bp, 36 predicted proteins | sample Cm1ome_2_FD_94429 | JGI IMG/M metagenome (GOLD analysis project Ga0129316, IMG submission 94429) | Eastern black-and-white colobus group fecal microbial communities from Wisconsin, USA - Cm1022B metagenome | ecosystem: Host-associated > Mammals > Digestive system > Large intestine > Fecal...
CAACAAGTTTCGGTTTTTGTGACTGTCAAGGGCCGGGCGCTGCGCCCTTTCCGAGACAGCTTTGCTATCATACCACGCCCCCTCCCTTTTGTCAACTCCCTTTTTGCTTTTTTTGCAAATTTTTTATTTAGGACTCTTTTTTCTATTATAAAGGAAGTCCTGCCCGCACGCAATTTATCTCTTGCTTTTTTGTCTCAACCTTGCTATACTATTTAGGCGCAGTAAACATGCTGCACACGCGCCTGTAGCTCAGTGGATAGAGCACCGGCCTCCGGAGCCGGGTGCGTTGGTTCGATTCCAATCAGGCGTACCAGAAAAGACCGCTTGGGGAACTGTCCCCCGGCGGTCTTTTTATTGCTGCGCAACGGCCCGTTTTTCTTTTGGAACGATTGCCGGATGCTTGTTTCCAAAATCCCGAGAATTTTGCCTTCGCCGCGGCAATACTATTGGCGAGGTGATCTTCCATGAACAAGAATCTTGCAAACGGTCCGGAAATCCCCATGGGGCTCGGTATGGCACTGGCCAAAAGCCCTGACGCCATGCAGGTCTTTGCCTCGATGCCGCCCGCACGTCAGCAGGCGCTGATCGAGCAGACCCATCAGATCCGCTCGAAGCAGGAAATGAACGCTCTGGTGGAGCGGATGATGCAGGGGAAAGCACAGGGTTGATCTTCCGGGAGAGGGGGCCGCAGCTGCGGCCCCCTCTCCTTTTACGGAGTCTCTTTCATCCGCCGGGTCAGCCGTTCCAGATTCTCCACCGTTGCCCTCCCCAAAAAATGTTCGATTTTTTCAACCTCTTCCAGCTCGCTCTGCGGGCCGTTCAGAGTGCTGAGAAAATCCTGAAGGATATCATGCCGGTGCAGCAGATATTCGCCCGCCGCCATTCCCTTCGGCGTTGCAGTGATGCAGCCATACCTTTCAAATGCGAGATACCCTTCGTCCCGAAGCCCCGCCAGCATCTTTGAAACGGACGAAGGCTTGACGTGCAGCCGCTGTGCAAGCTCATTGACCCGCACCCGCTCACCGCGCCGCAGCGTCCGGCAGATCATTTCAAGGTAATCCTCCTGCGAGGCGGTCAGACCGCCGGTGTCGAACCGCTGGTAGCCCTTCAGCGTATAAAACTCCTGCTCCATCCTGACGTCGCCCCTCCGTCAAAAGAAATGTCACCTCATCCTTTGCGGCGCAATATACTGACACTAGGAAAAGTTTCCTTATCCTAACTGTTATGAAACGAGGTCCATTTTTATGAACACAAATCGCTCCTTGCGGGATATGGCGCCAGGCCAGACCGCAACGATTCGGGCGCTGCTTTCGACCGGATCGATTCGCCGCCGGCTGCTCGATATCGGGCTGGTGGAAAACACCGAAGTGGAATGCGTCGGGAGGAGTCCCTGCGGCGACCCCTCAGCCTTTCTGATTCGCGGCTCGGTCATCGCCATCCGTTCCGAGGATTGCAGCAGCATCCTCATCTGTTCCTGAGAGGAAGGAGAGGCTATGGGGCTGACAAACAGTTCAACGGGCATCCGGGCGGTGGATTCCGGCCTGGAAATCAGACGGCAGACGCCGGAGGACCGGGTCGTGGCTCTCGCGGGAAATCCCAACGTGGGGAAAAGCACCGTCTTTAACGGCCTGACCGGGCTGAACCAGCATACCGGAAACTGGCCGGGAAAAACGGTTGCCAGCGCACAGGGTTTCTGCGCCACACGCCGCCATTCCTATGTGATGGTGGACATTCCCGGGACCTACTCGCTGATGGCCCACTCGGCCGAGGAGGAGGTCGCCCGCAACTTCATCTGCTTCGGAGAACCCGACGCGGTTGTGGTGGTGTGTGATGCCACCTGCCTGGAACGGAATCTCAATCTTGTTTTGCAGACGATGGAAATTTCCAGCAGGGTTCTGGTCTGCGTCAATCTGCTCGACGAAGCCAAACGAAAAGGAATTCAGATCGATCTTGGGGCCCTCTCCGCAAGGCTGGGCGTCCCGGTGGTCGGCGCCGTAGCCCGCAAAAAGCAGAGCCTTGGGCATTTGATGAGCGAACTTGACCGGCTGATCGACGGAAAAATCGAGACCCATCCGCTGCAGGTCCGCTACCTGCGCCCCATCGAGGATGCCATCGGGATCATGGAGCCGCTCCTGCGGGAAAGGTTCGGGGAACGAATCAATCCCCGCTGGCTCAGCCTGCGGCTGCTCGACGCAGAACCTTCTCTGATGGAGGAGCTGAAAATCCGCCTCGGAAAGGACCCGCTAGGCGATTCAGAAATCTCCGCGGCGGTGCTGCGCGCCAGAGACGCCCTTGCCGTTCAGGGCATCACCGACGCCAACATCAAGGACAAAATCGTTTCCTGCCTGGTGCTGACCGCCGAGGACCTCTGCCTCGATACCGTCGCCTGTGAGCGAAACGGCTACAATACCTTCGACCGCCGGATTGATCGCATTCTGACCAGCCGCTGGGCCGGATATCCGATCATGCTGCTTCTGCTGGCGCTCGTTTTTTGGCTGACCATCACCGGCGCCAACATCCCCTCGCAGCTTCTGGCCGATCTCCTCTTCCGGTTTCAGGATAACCTGACCGGACTTTTCCTCCGGATCGGCGCGCCCGACTGGCTGCATGGAATGCTGGTGCTGGGAGCCTACCGCGTTCTGGCCTGGGTGGTATCGGTTATGCTGCCGCCAATGGCAATTTTCTTCCCCCTCTTCACGCTGCTGGAGGATTCGGGCTACCTCCCCCGCATCGCCTACAACCTCGACAAGCCGTTCAAAAAATGCAGTGCCTGCGGCAAGCAGGCGCTGACTATGTGCATGGGCTTCGGCTGCAACGCCGCCGGCATTGTCGGCTGCCGGATTATTGATTCCCCGCGCGAACGGCTGATTGCGATGATCACCAACAATTTCGTGCCCTGCAACGGACGATTCCCCATGCTGATCGCAATGATCAGCATCTTCTTTGCCGGCGCCGCGGGCGGAGCCTTTGCTTCCCTGCTTTCGGCACTGATGCTGACCGGATTTATCCTGCTCGGAATCTTTGCCACCTTCGCGGTGTCGAAGCTGCTCTCGGTAACGGTTCTCAAGGGGGTTCCCTCCTCCTTTACCCTTGAGCTTCCTCCGTACCGGCGGCCCCAGATCGGCAGGGTGATCGTCCGTTCCATTTTCGACCGGACCCTCTTCGTCCTCGGCCGGGCCGCTGCAGTTGCAGCCCCTGCGGGGCTGCTGCTCTGGCTGCTGGCCAACATGACCGTAGGCGGCCAAAGCCTGCTGGCACACTGCGCCGGATTTCTCGATCCCTTCGCCCGCCTGCTCGGACTTGACGGGGTAATCCTGACCGCTTTCCTGCTTGGCCTTCCGGCCAATGAGATCGTCCTGCCGATCATCATCATGTCCTATCTCTCTCAGGGCAGCATCCTCGAGCTGGAAAGTCTGAACGAGCTGTATGCGCTGCTGTCCGCCAACGGCTGGACCTGGGTGACCGCCGTCAGCGTTATGCTCTTCTCGCTGATGCACTGGCCCTGTTCGACCACCCTGATCACCATCCGCAGGGAGACGGGCAGCCTGAAATGGGCGGCTGTTTCGTTTTTGATTCCGACGCTGACCGGCTTTCTGCTCTGCTTTCTGTTTGCGAATACCGCAAGGCTTCTTTTTTAAATGCCCAATACAGGCAAGGCGGCGCGCCGTTTCGGACTTTCGGAACGGCGCGCCGCACGCTTTTGGGGATATGAGACGAGCGCCGCACGTCCAAAGACCGTGCGGCGCTCAGAGCAAAAGGGGGTTGAGGAAAGCTTATTTCTTGCGGTACTTCGAAAGGTCGATGGCGACCGCGACCGCGATGATGATGCCTTTGATGACCTGCTGCCACATCGGGGAGACATTGATAAACTGCAGGCCGTACTGGATGACGGTAAAGATCAGGACGCCGGAAATGATGCCCGAAACCTTACCGACGCCTCCGTTGAGCGACACGCCGCCGACGACGCAGGCGGCAATGGCGTCAAGCTCGTAGCCGTTTCCGTACTGGTTGGTGGCGCCGGCCGTTCTGGCCGCTTCCAGCACGCCGGCAAAGCCGTAGAGCAGCGAGGCGAGAATAAAGATGCCCATGATCGTCTTAAAGACATTGACGCCCGAGACAACCGCCGCTTCCCGGTTTCCGCCGATGGCGTAAACGTTTTTGCCGAACACCGTCTTGTTGAGGATAAACCAGATCACGGCGGTGACAACCAGCGCGATGGGAATCAGGATCGAAAATCCGGGGAAGACGACCTTGCCCGCCTCGTTCTCGATGACAAAAAATTTATACTGGCCGAGCCATGCGAAATCGGAGCGGACGCCGCCGATCGGCTGGCTCTTGTTCGGAGGCAGGTCAAAATAGAGCGAACAGGCGCCGTAGATAATGACCTGCACCGCCAGAGTGGCAATAAAGGGATGCATGTCGTATTTCGCGACCAAAAAACCGTTGAGGCAGCCAAAAAGCATACAGGCGCCGATGGCCAGCAGGATCGGCAGAATGATCGGGACCAGCGGCATGTCGGGGAAGAAGCGGTTGCCGTAGTCCAGATTCTGGAGCATCGAGGTCGAAATCACCGCAGCCAGTCCCACCATCCGCCCGGCTGAGAGGTCGGTGCCGGCGATCAGCAGGGTGAAGCAGATGCCCAGCGCGATAATCAGCCGGGTCGAGGACTGGGTCAGGATGTCGAGTACCACGCGGATCTGCATAAAGCGCGGCTCGATGAAGCAGATGACGACCACGAGGGCAAGCAGTGCAAGGATGATCGCGTTATTCGTCAGGTAGGCGGTAATCGACCTGCGAGAGAAGTCCACCGATCCGCCGCTGAACTTCTTGTTGCAGTAGCGGTTGAGTCCAAAGCCCAGCACACAGGCACCGATCAGGGCGGCAAGAACAGGCAGGTCGAAAACCTTCTTGGAGATCGTCTTGACAAAGGCCGGGACGGGGTCCACAAAGCCCATCAGGAAGATCGTGCCGCCCGCCGCGAGCAGCACCGCGCCGATTACAATAAAGATCAGTCCGAATTTTTTCTGCGGAATGGTCCGTTCCTTCATATCTTATGTTCCTCCTCTGTTAACGTCTCAGCTTGCAAACTGGGTCGCGAGCCGCATGACCTCAACTTGGTCAAAGCGGTCGCGGTCGAGGAAGCCGGAAACCCGGCCCTCGCACATGACCATCACCCGGTCGGCCATGCCGAGCAACTCGGGCATCTCGGAGGAAATCATAATGATCGATTTGCCCTGTGCGATCAGGTCGTGCATGATGGTGTAAATTTCATACTTGGCACCCACGTCGATGCCGCGGGTCGGCTCGTCGAGGATGAGGATATCAGGCTGGGTCAGAAGCCAGCGGGCGATCAGAACCTTCTGCTGGTTGCCGCCCGACAGATTCTGCATCAGCGCTTCGAGAGAGGGAGTTTTGACATTGAGCTTCCGGCAGGATTCCTGCGCGGCCTCCGCCCGCTGCTTCTGATGCAGAACTCCCTTGGTTGCATAATTTTTCTGGCTGGCGATCACGGTGTTGTCGAGCACCGAGAGGATGCCAAACACGCCGGTGGCGCGGCGCTCCTCGGTGAGCAGCGCAAATCCGTGTTTCTTCGCGTCGCGCACCGACTTGACCGCAAAGCGTTCCCCGTCCTTGGTCACGCTGCCGGACTGGATTTCCCGCAGGCCGAAGAGCGCTTCGACCAGCTCGGTGCGCTGCGCGCCGACCAATCCGCCGATGCCGAGGATCTCCCCCCGATGCAGCTCAAAGCTGACCTGCTGGAAGGATTTCGCCAGCGGAGAACAGAGATTTTCGACCTTCAGCACCACCTCGTCCGAGGGGGTGTAGGTCTTGGGCGGAAAACGGTTGGTCATGTCCCGCCCGACCATGCGGTTGATGATGAGGTCGGTGGTCAGTTCGGACGCCGGCCAGGTGCCGACATACTGCCCGTCCCGCATGATGGTGACCTCGTCGGCGATCCGCAGGATCTCCTCCATCTTGTGGGAAATATAGATGATCGAGCGCCCCTCCGACCGGAGCTTGTTGATGATCTTGAAGAGATGCTCGGTCTCATTGTCGGTCAGGGACGAGGTGGGCTCGTCCATGATGATAATCTTCGAATTATAGCTGACCGAACGCGCGATCTCGACGAGCTGCAGGGTCGAGGCCGAAAGCTCGCCCGCCAGCACCTCGGGGTCCACGTCGAGTCCGACCTCCCGGAAGAGGTCCTTCGTCTTTTGAATCATGGCCTTTTTATCAACCGCAATTCCCTTCATCGGGAAGCGGCCCAGCCAGATGTTCTCCATCACCGGGCGGTACCGGATCGGATGGAGCTCCTGATGAATCATCGAGACGCCGAGATCCAGCGCCTGCTTCGAGGAGTTGATAACCTCCCGCTTGCCGTCGAGGATGATCTCGCCGCCGTCTTCGTGGTAGATTCCGAACAGGCATTTCATCAGGGTTGATTTTCCCGCGCCGTTTTCCCCCATCAGCGCGTGCACCGTCCCGGGACGAACCTTCAGTGTCACGTCGTCAAGCGCCTTGACCCCCGGGAAGACCTTGGTGATATGGTTCATTTCCAGCAGGTATTCACCCATTTCTGCGATTCCCCCTTTGCTTTTTTGACGCTCTTCCCCGCCGGGCGGCGGCCGGAATGCCCCGTACCGGTGAGAATCCGCTGCCGCGGGCCGCGGCACGTCTCTCAGTATTCCCTGCGCGCCGGATCTGCCGGCCCCATCCGCAGGGCAATGATAAAAGCGGGGAACGCGGAAAGCGCCGGCTTTCGCGTTCCCCGCCAAACTTCAGAGTACGAACGTGTGGATACGGTTTACATGAAGTCCTGATAATTGTCAGCGGTCACCTTGACGTAGGGAATCCAGACATATTTTCCGTCGGTGACTTCGTAGCCGATCGTCTCGGAGGTCACTTCGGTGCCGGCAGCGGCGGCGACCGCAATGCGGACGGTGGCCTTGCCCTGGTTCTCGGCGTCGTTGAGGACGGTGCCGAGCAGCTCGCCCTTGCTCATCGACTCGAGCGCGGGAGCGGTGGCGTCAACGCCGACCACCGGGATATACTTGGCGGCGTCGCCGGTGTTGTAGCCCTCGGCCTTGAGCGCCTCAAGCGCGCCGAGCGCCATGTCGTCATTGTTCGCGAGGACGGCTTCGATGTTCTCGATGCCGGCAGAGGCGATGAAGCCCTTCATCTTGTCGGTGGCCTGAACCTTATCCCAGTTGGCATTGTCGGAGCCGAGCGCCTCAACGCCGAATCCTGCATCCTCAATGGCCTTGACCGAGTACTCGGTTCTCAGCACCGCGTCCTGATGGCCCTGCTCGCCCTGGAGCATGATATACTGGATTTTGCCGTCGCCGTTCTTGTCGGCGTCGGGGTTGGCGGTGAAGTAGTCGGCGATGATCTGACCGGACATGGTGCCGGATTCCTCGGCCTTCGCGCCGACGTACCAGACCTGCTCATAGCTCTGCATAATGTCGGCCTCGGGCTCCCGGTTCAGGAACACGATCGGCAGGCCTTCAGCCTTGGCCTTCTCGACGATGGGGCCGGCGGCAGTGCGGTCAACCGGATTGACGGCCAGCGCGTTGACGCCCTTGGTGATGTAGGTGTCAACCTGATCGTTCTGGGTGGGCTGCTTGTTCTGGGAGTCCACGATCTCCAGGGTGGCGCCCAGCGCATCGGCCTCGGCCTGCATATTGGTGCGCACACCGGTCATAAAGGTATCGTCGAACTTGTAGATGCAGGAGCCGACGAGAATGCCGTCTCCGTCAAGAGCGGCGGCCTGGGCCGGAGCTTCGCTCGAAGCGGGAGCCTCGCTCGAAGCGGGGGTTTCACTCGAAGCCGGGGCGGGAGCGGGAGCGGAGCTCGCGCCGCAGCCTGCGAACACCATCGCCATCATCATGACGGCCATCATCAGGGAAATCTTTTTCATATCCTGTTTCCTCCTCAAATTTTGCTAATCCTGTTTGGTTCTTTTGCGCCGAAGGCGGCTGGGCCTTGGCGACTAGCTTTATTATAAAGGTCCGCACGTGGAAAGACGATAGAAAATTCTTCTCTCTTTTATCGAATTCCTTTTGAGTTGCGACATAAACGTAAATTTTTTATTGATATTTTTGTGCTTTTTAGCTAAATCAATTGAAAATCAATTGCGGTTTTCAAAATTTTTCCGGTATGTCCCCGGGCTAAGGCCCATTTCCCGGCGGAAAAACCGGGAAAAATAAAGCGGATCGTCAAATCCGCAGGAACGCGCCACCGCCCCCACCGGCAGATCGCCCCTGCGCAGAAGCCGTGCCGCCGCCGCCAGACGGATCTGGCCGAGATATTCCTTGGGGGAACAGCCGAATCTGCTCAGGAATCCCCGGTAAAGCTGGCTGCGGCTCACGCCGGCCTGCCGCGCGGTCTCCTCGATGGTGACAGGCTGGGCATAGTTGTATTCCAGATAACGCGCCCCGCGCTGCGCATAGTCCTCATCCGGCGCGGCATCTCCGCCGTCGATCAGCAGTCCGAGCGCCGCCTGCAGGCATCCGCTCATCCGCACCGACGAGGCAAAGTCGCCGCCCCTCGCCTTGTAGACTTCGAGCAGGCCCTGCCTCAGCCCCGGTACCGGATGGCGGAGCACCGGGCATCCGCCGGAAAATTCGCTGTGGGCCAGCAGCTGGGCCGCTCCCTCGCCCGCAAAGCCCGCCCAGTAATATTCCCAGGGATCATCCCGGTCGGCGGCGTAGAATACCTGCTCCCCGGGGCTGATCAGGAAACTTTCACCCGCCGCGAGGAGAAACGTCTCCCCATCCCGGCGGAAAATTCCTTTTCCTGAGACGATGTGGTGCAGCAGGTAGTGGTCGCGCACCCCTGGACCCCAGCTGTGCAGCGAGCCGCATTTCTGAAAGCCTGCGTTATAAACCACCAGCCACAACCCGCCCGGCGTCTGCGCCTTAAAGGAACGCTTGATTTCCCGTTTCACTTTGATCCTCTCCCCGCTTTCAATATCATGGCTTTCCGGTCAAGGGCGCTCTCGATTCCCCGGTTCACTTTGATCTTCTCCTTGCTTTCAGTATAGCGGCTTTTTGATCCCGTTTGCAACAAAAATCTATGTTTACGCGACATCTCTGCATTGAAAGCGGCGGGAATACGCGGTAAAATGAGGGAAAAGCAGCCCGAATTTGATTGATCCATTTCAGATAAGGAGGATTTGTGAATGCAAGAGACAAAGCTTCTGCGCGAGCGGATTGCCGGCGGAGGGTTTGATCCGGAATTCTCCGCTCTCTACGGCGGAACATCCGCGGCGTCCTGCCGGGAACGCTGGCTGTCGGTTCTGGCGGGCTACGAAAAAGCCTTCGGTCCGGCCGACCGGACAGCCCTCTTTTCCGCCCCCGGGCGTTCGGAGCTCGGCGGTAACCACACCGACCACCAGCGCGGAAAGGTGCTCGCGGCTTCAATCCACCTCGACGTGATCGCCGCCGCCGTCCCGAACGAAAGCGGGATGATCCGCATCCTGTCGGAGGGCTTCCCCGCCGATGTGGTGGATCTCAGCGAAACCGCTCCCCGGCCGGAGGAGGTGGGAAAATCCTCCGCACTGATCCGGGGCATCGCGGCAAAGTTCCTCTCACTCGGCTATCCGGTCACCGGATTTGACGCCTATACCACCTCGAATGTGCTCAAGGGAAGCGGTCTTTCCTCGTCAGCCGCCTTTGAAGTGCTGGTCGGGACGATCCTCAACGGACTTTTTGCGGGCAATGCCGTCAGCCCGGTGGAGATCGCGCAGATCGGCCAGTATGCTGAAAACGTCTATTTCGGCAAGCCCTGCGGACTGGAGGACCAGATGGCGTCGTCGGTCGGCGGCATTATTGCCATCGACTTTGAGCGGGAGGGGGCGCCCCGCATCGAGCAGATTTCATTCGACCTTGCCTCCTGCGGGTATGTGCTGTGCATCATCGATTCAGGCGCCGACCACGCCGACCTGACCGACGAATACGCGGCGATCACCCGCGAACTGGCGCAGGTCTGCGGCTGCTTCGGGCGGCAGGCGCTGCGTGAAATCCCCGAAGAGGAATTTTTCGCCGCCCTCCCGTCGGTGCGGGCCGCTGCGGGCGACCGCGCGGTGCTGCGGGCGATCCATGTCTATGAGGACAACCGGCGGGTGGAGGAAATGACCGCCGCGCTGCGTGCGGGGGATCTTCCCCGCTACCTCAGGCTGGTCGGCGAATCGGGGATTTCCTCCTGGACCCAGCTTCAGAACGTCTCCCCCACCGGATCGACGGTTCATCAGGAGGTCGCCCTGGCCCTTTCCCTCGCCCGGCGCCTGCTCGGCGGGCAGGGGGCCTGCCGGGTGCATGGCGGCGGCTTTGCGGGAACCCTGCAGGCCTACGTGCCCGCCAAGCAGCTCGACGCTTTCGTTTCCGGCATCGAGGCCGTATTCGGCCCGGGGAGCTGCCACATCATGAGCATCCGCCCGCGCGGCGGAATCCAGCTTGCTTAAAGGAGGAACAACCATGGCTGAACTTCGATGGAATCCCGTACTGCGCGACTGGACGATGGTCGCGGGCAACCGCCAGTCCCGTCCGCAGATGCCCAAGGATTGGTGCCCCTTCTGCCCGGGCAGCGGAAAGGTGCCGGAACAATTTGACGTCTACCGTTATCCCAACGATTTTCCGGCGCTGCGCTCCGATCCGCCCGAGCCGGACGACGTTGCAAACGGCTCGCTCTTCCAGACCGCTCCCAGCTACGGGCGCTGCGAGGTGCTGCTCTACTCCCCCGATCATCACGGGACAGTGGCAGCATTGAGTGACGCGCATGTCCACCGGCTCGCGCGGATGTGGCGGGAAGTCTTTGATGACATGCAGGCCGATCCCAAAATCAAATACTGCTATCTCTTTGAAAACCGCGGCGCAGTGGTAGGGGTGACGATGCCTCATCCGCATGGCCAGGCCTATGGCTATCCCTTCCTGCCCAGCCGGATCGGGCGGGAGGTCGATTCCGCCCGCGGCTACCTGACGCAGCACGAAAGCTGCCTTTTCTGCGATCTTCTGAAGGAGGAGCTGGCGGATGGACGGCGGATTCTGTTCCAAAACAAACATTTCACCGCTTATCTGCCCTTCTACTCTCCGCTGACCTACGGCGCGAACCTCATCGCCAACCGCCATGTCGCGAGCATCGGCGGGATGACCGAGGAGGAGCTGGATTCGCTCGGCGAAGCGGTGCGCTCAATGGTCGGGATGTACGACAGCCTTTTCGACATGCCGTTTCCTTATATGATGTGCATGCACAATGCCCCGATTCACTCGGAGCTTGACGGCATTGACGAAGCCTGCCACTTCTATATTGAGTTCATCCCGCCGATGCGCGGGGCCGACCGGCAGCAGTTCTTCGCCTCCTCCGAGACGGGGGCCGGCGCGTGGTGCAATCCCAACTGCCCCGAGGAAAAGGCGCAGGAGCTTCGCGCCGCCTATGAAAAATACCAAAACGGCGCGTCGCGCGCCTGATGCGAAAGGAGCCTCCCTATGAAAACTATTCTGGTCGCAGGCGGCGCGGGCTACATTGGAAGCCACATGGTCGCCGAGCTTCATGACAAGGGCTATGACGTCGTGGTGGCGGATAACCTCTGCACCGGCCACCGCGGGGCGGTCACCCACGGCACCCTCTGCGTCGGAGATGTGCGGGACGGGGAATTCCTCGACCGCGTCTTTACCGAGCACAAAATCGACGGGGTGATCAATTTTGCCGCCTTCTCGCTGGTCGGGGAAAGCTGCACCGACCCGTTGAAGTATTACGGGAACAATATCGCCGGAGCCGTTTCGATGCTCGGTGCGATGCGCCGCCACGGGGTGGATAAGATCGTTTTCTCTTCGACCGCCGCGACCTACGGTGAACCGGAAAAACAGCCGATCGACGAGCTGGACCGCACCTGCCCGACCAATCCCTATGGAGAAACCAAGCTGGCAATCGAAAAGATGCTGCACTGGTGCGACGCTGCCTACGGAATCAAATTCGCCGCCCTGCGCTACTTTAACGCCGCCGGCGCGAACAACGCCGCCGGCATCGGAGAGGACCACAATCCCGAGAGTCACCTGATTCCGATCGTGCTGCAGGTGGCCCTCGGCAAGAGGGAACACATCGGCATCTTCGGCGACGACTACCCCACCCGCGACGGCACCTGCATCCGCGACTACGTCGATGTGCGGGATCTCGCCAGCGCACATCTGCTCGCCCTCGAGTTTCTTGACCGCGAAAAAACGAGCGGGGTCTTCAACCTCGGAAGCGGCAACGGCTTTTCGGTCCGGGAGATCATCGAAGCCGCGCGAAAGGTGACCGGCCATCCGATCCCGGCCAAGATCGCTCCGCGCCGCGCGGGGGACCCCTCCACCCTCATCGCCTCGAACCGCCGGGCGGTCGAAATTCTGGGATGGAAGCCGCAGCACAGCAGCCTCGACGACATTATCGGCAGCGCCTGGAACTGGCATCAGAGCCATCCCGACGGCTACGCGGAATAAGGGGGCGCTGCCATGTGCCTTCTCTCCCCCTTCGGAGAATCAGGCGGCAGAAGCGTCCCGCTCATCTCGCTGCAAGGCCCGGACGGCCTTGCTCTTGAGGCGATCGGCTACGGAGCGGCGCTGCGCCGCCTGACGGTTCCGGACCGCGGCGGCCGCCCAACGGACGTCTGCCTCGGCTACGACACCCTGCGTGAATATGAGGAACAGGACGGCTGCCTCGGCGCGGTGGTCGGGCGCTGCGCCAACCGGATTGCGGGGGCGGCGCTGCCGGTCGGCGGAACGGTTTTTCCGCTCGCCGCCAACGAAGGCCCGAATACCCTGCACAGCGGGCCCTCCGGCTTCCACCGGCGGATCTGGGAGGTCTATGAGCTGAGCGGCCGCTCGGTGACCTTCCGGCTGTTTTCCCCCCACCTCGACGGGGGCTTCCCCGGAAATCTCGAGGCGCGGGTGACCTATGCGCTCCTCGAAGGGCGGCGGCTCTCCATCTCCTATGAGGCGGTTTGCGACCGGGATACTGTGGTAAACCTTACCAGCCACAGCTACTGGAACCTCTCCGGCCACCAGAGCGGGGCGGCGCTCAGCCAGCTCCTGACCCTGTATGCCTCCCGCTACACCCCTGCGGGACCGGACGGCATCCCGACCGGCGCGCTGGAATCCGTCGCAGGCTCCGCCCTCGATTTTACCCGCTCCACGGCTCTGGGCGAGCGAATTGACGATCCGCTGCTTGCCGCCGCACGCGGCTACGACCACAACTACGCGCTGCCGGCGCAGGGGCTGCGTCCCGCCGCCCGGCTGGAAAGCCTGCGGACCGGCATTTCAATGGAGCTTTCCACCACCCTGCCGGGCCTGCAGCTCTACACCGCCAACTACCTGACCGAACGGCCGGGCAAGGACGGGGCCGTCTACCGCGAACGGGACGGTGTCTGCCTGGAAACGCAGTTTTACCCCGACGCGGTGCATCATCCCGGCTTCCCCTCCCCCATGCTGCGGGCCGGGGAACGGTACTGCCACAGGAGCGAATACCGCTTTTCCCTCCTTGGACAGGAGCCCGCATTCACAGGCGAAAGCAGGCGGAATTTGTTGGACAAGGCGCCCTGACGCGGAAATCCACGCCAGGGCACGGAGAAAATCAGCGCGGCTGCAAGCCTGCATCCGCAGGTAAAAACAGGCAGGGTTTGTTGGACAAGATGCTTGGACGCGGAAATCCACGACAGATTGCAAGGAACATCAGCGCCTCCCTGTGGGCAAAGGCCCGCGCAGACGATCTTCCCCGCCATCAACCCAGGCTCTGATATTCCCGGTGCCAAGCCGGCGGAAACTGGCAGGTCAAACGCATCTGCCGCTTCTCCGCCGGTTTATTTTTCTTTTTCCGGGCAAACTAGGGGAAACTTTCCTTTGCTTGGAGGGCTTCGATGCAAATTACCTTTGATCTGCTGCAAACCACTGCCATTGGATCGGCAGTCGTCTTTTTGGGCATCTGGCTTCGCCGCCGGGTTTTGCTGCTTGAACGGTACTGCCTGCCCGGTCCGGTTGTCGCCGGGCTGCTGGCAAGCCTGCTCTTTCTTCTGCTGCGGACGGCTTTCGGGGTACAGATCACATGGAATCTCCAGATGAAAGATCTGTTCATGAACCTCTTCTTTACCTGCGTCGGCTTCGGTGCGAGTGCCAAGCTGCTGCGGATGGGCGGCGCACGGGTGCTCGCTGGAATCGCCATCTCGATCTGTGGACTGGTGGTACTGCAGAATATCGTCGGCATTGCCATTGCTGTCCCGATGGGGATGCACCCGCTCAATGGCATGATGTGCAGTTCGGTAGCGACAGCGGGCGGGGTCGGAACTGCGGCGGCCTTTGGCCCGGTTTTTGAGGGCTACGGCGCGCCGGACAGCGGCGTGATCGGGGTGGCCGCCGGAACCTTCGGCATGATCTTCGCCAGCCTGATCGGGGGGCCGGTTGCGCGCGGCATCATCCAGAAGCGAAAGCTCCGGCCGACCGACGCCGCGCTTTCCGAGGAGGAACGACGGCAGGTTCCTCTCTCAAACAGCCGCCTTGTCGGCAGCTGGTGCCTCATTTTTCTGATCGGCGGGCTGGGCAGCTATCTCTCCTTTGCCCTGCAAAAAATCCCGATGATCGAAATGCCGTATTTCATCGGCTGCATCTTTTCAGGGGTGATTTTCCGCAATCTCATGGAGGCGGCGCATCTCCCCTTCGATCTGCCGGAAATCGAATCGATCAGCGATGTGAGCCTTGATATCTTTCTCGCGCTTGCCCTCATGTCGATTGACCTGACCCGACTGCTTGATTCCGCTCTGGTGATGATGGTCATCCTCGCAGCACAGATCATCCTGATTGTGCTGTGGGCGCATTTCTGCCACCGGTTTCTTTTCGGCGGCGATTACAACGGCGCGGTCATGGTGGCCGGACTGATTGGAACCGGCCTCGGGGCCGGTTCCAACGCAGTGGCCAATGAACGTGCTGTCATGCAGCAGTTCGGCCCTTCTCAGGTTGCTTGGATCGTATTTCCGGCCTGGTCGGTCATTGTCGTCGATATCTTCAACCCTCTCTTCGTTTCGCTGATCGCCCCGCTGCTTGCCCGCTGGGGATAAGCGCCGCTCCGAAAGAGCTGCCAGTGAAGCTGGCGGATCTGCACCGGTCCGATCGGGACCTTTTACCGGCTGAAGCCTCCGAATGCATCAAATTTTTCTCCCGTATCACTTGTTCTGCCGCCCATAAGCGGGCAGCGTTCCTGCCCGGCAAAAGCTGTATTGATTTGTGGCTCATCATTGCACCCCCCGCTTCGCCCGCCGCCGGAAGCGAATACTTTTGGCGCGGCGTGCCCCCGGCGGCGCAGGGGGCGCCCATGCGCAAAAGGGCGCGCTGCGGAATTCCGCAGCGCGCCCCCGCGCCTTACTTATTTGAAATAGAGATCCTTGGTGGGATACTGCGGCTCACAGGTCACATTGACCCCGAGCTTGAGGAAGGTATTGGCATCGGCCTGGGTGATGATGTCCGAGCAGTGGGCGTCACAGCCGCGCAGCCGCGGAAGCTGTTCCATCGCGAGCTGTGCCGTCGGGTTGAGGGCGGCTGAGATCGAGAGGGCCAGCAGCACCTCCTCGAGCTTGAGAACCGGGTAGCGGGAACCGAGCATCTCCTTCTTCAGGCGGATAATCGGCTCGAGGACCACCGGCGAGATCAGTAGGATCTCCTCCGAAAGGCCGGCCAGCGCCTTGATGGAATTGAGCACCGCAGCCGCGGTATCGTTCATCAGCTCGGAGGACTTTCCGGTCACCACCTGTCCGTCCGGCAGCTCGATCGCGACGGCATAGCGGCCGCTTTCCCGCGATTTCTCAACCGCAGCGGCGACGGTGCGGCGGATGTTGGTATTGATTCTCTGCGAGCTCATGAGAAACTCGATCCGCTTGCAGGCTTCGAGGTCCCCCTCGCCCTTGGTATAGGCGCAGCGCGCCTGATAGTAACGGCGGATGATCTCCTGACGGGCCGCTTCCTGTACCACCGCGTTGTCGGTGATGCAGCGCCCGATCATGTTCACCCCCATATCGGTGGGGGAACGGTAAAGATCCTCGCCGCAGATTCGTCCTAGAATTGTGCGCACGACCGGGAATGCCTCAATATCGCGGTTGTAGTTGACCGCCGGTGTCCCATAAGCGGCAAGGTGAAACGGGTCGATCATATTGACATCCCGCAGGTCCGCGGTCGCCGCCTCATAGGCGACGTTGACCGGATGGTCCAGCGGCAGATCCCATACCGGGAAGGTCTCATACTTCGCATAGCCCGCCCGCATCCCGCGCAGATATTCATGATAGAGCTGCGACAGGCAGGTGGCGAGCTTGCCGCTGCCGGGGCCCGGGGCGGTCACGACCACCAGCGGACGCGACGTCTCAATGTAAGGATTGGCGCCGTACCCCTCGGGAGAGACGATGGTATCGACGTCGGAAGGATAGCCCTTGGTCAGGGTATGGACATAAACGCGCTCACCGCGCATTTCAAGCTTTTTGCGGAAAACATCGGCGCCTGCCTGGCCGGAATACTGGGTAATGAGCACCGATCCGATATAAAGGCCCATCTTGCGCAGGCTGTCGATCAGCCGCATCACGTCGAGATCATAGGTGATGCCGACATCGGCCCGTATCTTATTCGCCTCGATCGCCTTGGCGCTGATGCAGAGGATGATCTCCGCCTGATCTTTGAGTTCGCAGAGCAGCTTGACCTTGCCGTTGACATCAAATCCGGGCAGCACCCGCGCCGCATGAAAATCGTCGAACAGCTTTCCGCCGAACTCCAGATAAAGCTTCCCGCCGAACCGTTCGATCCGCTCGCGGATCCGCCGGGTCTGCTCAGCGATATAGGTCTTGTTGTTAAATCCCAGTTTTTGCATTTGTCTTCCCTCTTTTTCCCGTTTCTGCAACTTGTTTATTGTATCACAGGCCGGGTATGTTTTACAATGGCGGCGGCAGTCCGATTCCCATTTTTATTGCCCTGCCTAAAAATCGCGGGGCTGTCCGGCAGATCTCTGTGCAGACAAAGGCTTCGGTTTTTGTTTTCTTTTTAACAAAATCAACGGCAAACCGGCCCGATTTTAACAGATTTATTGCATGAAATATAGAAAATAAAGAAAAATGCTGTTTTTCCTTGCATACGTGGGAGCGACCCGCTATAATATGTGTGATTTATACGAAATTTATTTGTTTTTTTGCACGTCATAACCAACCGATGTGTCTGATAGGAGGAAGTTTCGTGAGAGGAATCCATACCTTTGTCAACGATATCCGCAGAAGCGTCTTTACCGAAATTGCCCGGCTCGCTTATGAAGGCGGGGATTATTCCCGTATTGCCGCCCTGCCCTACAAGATCATTCCCGGTGAAGTTGCCGAACACCGTGAAAATATCTTCCTTGAGCGCGCCATCGTTTCGGAGCGGCTGCGCCTTGCCATCGGCCTGCCGATCCGGCCCGTTTCGGAGCATGCGCCGGTCAGCGACGGCATCACCGAGAGCGCCGTTGCAACCAAATACTACGATCCGCCGCTGGTCAACATCATCCCCTTTGCCTGCAACGCCTGCCCGCCCAAGCAGGTTCGTGTCACCGACGCCTGCCAGGGGTGCCTGGCCCATCCCTGCCAGGAGATCTGCCCGAAGGGCGCGATCCGCACCGTCAAGGGCAAGAGCGTCATCGATCAGGAAAAGTGCATCAAGTGCGGGCGCTGTATTGAGCACTGCCCGTATAACGCCATTATCAAAATTGAGCGTCCCTGTGCCGCCGCCTGCGGCATGGACGCTATCGAGTCGGATGAGCTGGGCCGCGCCAAGATCAACTATGACAAGTGCGTCAGCTGCGGCATGTGCCTCGTCAACTGCCCCTTTTCGGCCATCGCGGACAAGAGCCAGATCTTCCAGCTCATCCACGCCATCAAAGCGGGGGATGAGATTATCGCGGCGGTAGCCCCCGCTGTGGTCGGCCAGTTCGGCCCCGACGCCACCCCCGCCAAAATCGTGGCCGCGATCAAAAAGCTCGGCATCTCGGCGGTCCGGGATGTTTCGATCGGCGCCGACCTCTGCACCATCGAGGAAGCGCACGATTTTCTTGACAAGGTTCCGGAGCAGCAGCCTTTCATGGCAACCAGCTGCTGCCCTTCCTGGAGCGTGATGGCCAAGAAGCTCTTCCCGCAGTTTGCTCCTTACATCTCGATGGCGCTGACCCCGATGGTGATTACCGCACGCATGATCAAAAAGGAACATCCCAACGCCAAGGTCGTCTTTGTCGGTCCTTGTGCCGCCAAAAAGCTGGAAGCCTCCCGCCGTTCGGTGCGCAGCGACGTCGATTTCGTCCTGACCTTTGAGGAACTGCAGGGCATGTTCGATGCCAAGGAGATCAACTTCAAAGAAATCGAACCGGATACCGATCCCGTCTTCGACACAGCCACCGGCGCCGGCCGCGGCTTTGCCGTTTCGGGCGGCGTCGCGGGCGCCGTCGCCCACGCAATTTCGGAGCTGGCTCCCGACCGCGAGCTGTTGGTCGATTATGCCGACGGCCTGCGGGAATGCCGCAAGATGCTGACGCTTGCCAAGGCGGGCAAACGCAACGGCTACCTGCTCGAGGGTATGGGCTGCCCCGGCGGATGCGTAGCGGGAGCAGGCACCATCCAGCCCGCCTTTAAGGGCGCTTCCAACGTCAGCCGTTTCCAGCAGGAGGCCAAGGAGCAGAACTCCCTTCGCTCCCCTCTGGCCGACCGCCTGCACGATGTGGAGGAATAAATCTGCACAAGCAGCGGCCTCGAAAGCATATGCTTTCGAGGCCGCTTTCTTTGCGTTTAGAGCCCTCACCACACCGCGAAGGAGGCCGCATGAAAAGCTCCCGCCTTCGATGCCGGGAGAAGCAGGGAAGGAAAGGCAGGCGAAATCCACCGCGCATTTTTTGTTTGGCTTTCTCCGCATCCGCCGCGAAGGGGGCCGCATGAAAAGCTCTCGCCTTCAATGCCGGGAGAAGCAGCAGGGCCCGAGACAGTGCGCCGGCAAATGAGCAAAGGGCTTCATTGGGCAAAAATGCCGCCTGTAAACAGGCGGCATGACAGGCAATGCGGGAAAACTTCCGATGGACTGAAACGCCCTCCGCCAAAAGCCCTCATCGGGCCGTGCGGACCGCCGCGTTCGCCGGCGCCGCGGCTTCGGGGGAACCGCTCAAAATACGGCGACGGCAATTCCCGCCACCAGCGGAAGAGTAACAAGTGAAAATAATGTGCTCATTGCAATCTGCTCGCTGGCATAAAGCACCTCTTTCCTGAGATGCGCGCTGAGCAGAATCGCCGCCACCGCAGTGGGACAGGCAAACCCGATCACCAGAGAGGTGCAGACCACCGGTCCCGTTTCAATCCAATTCGGCATTCCGAGCGCGCAGATGACGGCAATGGCGGCAAGCGGCATCACCAGCAGCCGGATCGCGGCAGTGGTGACCAGCCGGATATTCCTGAGGCCGGAAAGGGGAAGCCCGGCCAAAAACACACCGGTGATCACCATCGAAAGCGGGCTGTTGACCGCGCTGAGCATCCCGATCGCCGAAGCCAGCGGCGCCGGAATGGGGCACTGGGTAAAAAAGATCAGCAGTCCAATCGCCACCGAAAGGATGCAGGGGTTATACAACAGCTTGCGGGGGTTGATGGAACCGCCCAGCACGAGGATGCCGTGCACCCACTGGAACAGGATAAAAAACACGACAAAAGCAGTGGCGTAAAATACCCCGTCCTCCCCGACGGTCGCCCGCAGCAGCGGAAACGCCATAAAAGCGCAGTTGGAATAGACCGCCGAAAACCGTTCCACCCGGTATCCCTCGTCCGCACGGGGACGGATCAGGAGCTGGGCGGCGGCGACCGCAAACAGGTGCATGGCAAAGGCGATACCGATCGCCATGGCAAAGCCGCTGAGGTACTCGGGCCGCATCGGCCGCAGAAAGGATTGGATAATCACGCAGGGCAGCGCCAGATTGAGGAGCAGCGAACAGAACTCCCGCGCCGCCGACTCACTGATCAGGCGGCGCCTGTTGAAAAACAGGCCGCAGCCGATCATCAGGAACATGACCAGCACCTGCTGGGAAACGATGATTGCTGATTGCATCGAAGGATTCCTCCTGTTTTGATCTCATCGTGAAAACCGGGGCCCGGCGGAAGCAAAATCCGCCGAACCCCGGTGCGCCGCGGACAATTGACCTCAGCCCAGCGCCTTTTTGATCCGTTCGACTGCCTCTATGGTGCGGCTGCGGTCGCCGAAAGCGGTCAGCCGGAAGTACCGGGCGCCGTTCTTTCCAAAGCCCGCGCCCGGAGTTCCCACCACGTTGGCCCGCTCCAGCAGGAAATCGAAGAAGTCCCAGCTGTCCATGCCGTTGGGGCACTCCATCCAGAGATAGGGGGAATCCTTGCCGCCGACGAAACGGATGCCCACCGCGGCCAGTCCCTCCCCGATGATGCGGGCGTTTTCGCGGTAATAATCGATGTTCGCGCGGATCTGTGTCATGCCTTCCTCGGTAAAGACCGCCGCCGCGCCGCGCTGAACGAGATAGGGCACCCCGTTGAACTTGGTGGTCTGACGGCGCAGCCACATGGCGTTGAGCTTGCCGCCGAGCAGCGTCTTCGGCACGACGGTATAGCCGCAGCGGGTGCCGGTGAAACCCGCAATCTTCGAGAAGGAGCAGAACTCGATGGCGCATTCCCTGGCGCCTTCAATCTCGAAGATGCTGCGCGGGAGGGATTCGTCGCTGACAAAGCACTCATAAGCCGCGTCGAAGAGAATCAGCGCGCCCTTCCTGCGGGCGTAAGCCACCCATGCCTCCAGCTGTCCGCGGGTGTAGACCGCGCCGGTCGGATTGTTCGGCGAGCAGAGATAGATGAGGTCGGCATCCTGGCTCTCGTCGGGCATCGGGGCAAAGCCGTTGTCCATATTCGAATCCAGCATGACGATCCGGCGGCCGGCCATGATATTAGTATCAACATAAACCGGGTAGACCGGATCGGGAATCAGAACGGTATTATCCGCATCGAAGAGGTCGAGGATGTTGCCGAGGTCACTCTTCGCCCCGTCGCTGATAAAGATCTCATCGAGGGCGAGATCGACGCCGTCCTCCCTCTTATAGTAGCCGGCAATCGCCTCCTTGAGGAAATCATAGCCCTGCTCGGGGCCGTAGCCGCGGAAGGTTTCCTTTTTTCCCATTTCATCGGCGGCCTGCTTCATCGCCTCAACGACGACCGGCGCCAGCGGCAGGGTGACATCCCCAATGCTCAGCTTGATGATGTCGGCGTCGGGATGGGCCTGCGAATATTCGCGGGCCTTGCGTGCGACGGTCGAGAAGAGATAGCTTTGCTGAAGATTGTCGTAGTTGCGGTTGAGTTTCACGATCTGATCCTCCTGTCTGTCTTGTGGCTTACTGCTGCGCCGCAAGGGAAGCGGCGACGAACTCGCGGAAAATAGGGTGTGCATGGTTGGGACGGCTCTTGAACTCGGGATGGAACTGTACGCCGATAAAGAACCGGTGCACCGGCAGCTCGACCGCCTCCACGAGGTGCTCGTCGGGCGAGGTGCCGACAATTGCCATTCCCGCTCTCTGCATCTCTTCGCGGAAACGGTTGTTGAACTCATAGCGGTGGCGGTGGCGCTCCTGAATCAGCGATTCTCCGTAGGCCCGCTCCATCAGCGAACCGGAGACAATCCGGCAGGGATAGGCGCCGAGCCGCATGGTGCCGCCCATCACCACCCCATGCTGGTCCGGCATCAGGTCGATGACCGGGAAGGGGCTGTCCGGAGCGAATTCGGTGGAGTTTGCGCCCGTCATGCCGAGCACATCGCGGGCAAATTCGATGACGGCAATCTGCATCCCGAGGCAGATGCCGAAGTAGGGGACATTGTGGGTGCGGGCATAGCGCGCCGCGGCAATCTTGCCCTCGATGCCGCGGTCACCGAAGCCACCCGGCACAAGGATTCCATCGGCGCCGCCCAGCAGGTCCCGCGCCGTTTCGTCGGTCACGTCCTCCGCCTCAATCCAATCGATATCGACCACCGCTCCGTTTTCATATCCGGCGTGATGCAGCGATTCCGCCACCGAGAGGTAGGCGTCGTGCAGACGGATATATTTGCCGACGATGGCGATGCGCACATGCCGGTTCCGGCTCTCGATCCGGGAGAGCATCGCTTTCCATTCGCGCATATCCGGCTCGGGGCAGTCGAGGGCAAGCTCACGGCAGACAATCCGGCCGAGGCCGTTCTCCTCGAGCATCATCGGCGCCTGATACAGCACCGGCAGGGTGGTGTTTTCAATGACGCAGTCCTCCTTGACGTTGCAGAACTGCGAAATCTTATGCAGCACCGAGCTTTCGATCGGCTCGTCGGCGCGGCAGACGATCACAGTGGGCGAAATGCCCATTGCCTGCAGCTCCTTGACCGAATGCTGGGTTGGCTTCGACTTATGTTCTCCTGAGCTCTTGATATAAGGGACGAGGGTGACGTGGAGGAACATGCAGTTGTGCGGACCGACCTCGAGCGAAACCTGCCGGATCGCCTCGAGGAAGGGCTGGCTCTCGATATCGCCGACCGTTCCGCCGATCTCGGTGATGACGATGTCGGCGTTGCTGGTCTTGCCGACCGAATAGATAAACTCCTTGATCTCGCCGGTAATATGGGGGATCACCTGCACCGTCTCGCCGAGGTAGTCGCCGTTGCGCTCCTTGTTGAGCACATTCCAGTAGACCTTGCCGGTGGTCAGGTTGGAATACTTATTGAGGTTCTCGTCGATGAAGCGCTCATAGTGGCCGAGATCGAGATCGGTTTCCGCACCATCCTCGGTGACGAACACCTCCCCATGCTGGTAGGGGCTCATGGTGCCGGGGTCGACGTTGATATACGGGTCGAGCTTCTGCGCCGCCACCTTAAGGCCGCGCATCCGCAGCAGGCGGCCGAGCGAAGCGGCCGTAATGCCCTTGCCGAGTCCCGAGACGACGCCGCCGGTGACGAAGATATACTTGCTCATGTTCAGATTCCCTTTCCTTTCTTCACGCCGCGGGAATCCCAACCGGCCCTTTCCGGACCCCCGTCCCCGCCGCGCCGCGCTCTTTTTGCGCGTTATCCTTTTATTCAGCCGGCGTTACGCTTGCACTGCGCCGTCAAAAACGAAGGTTGCGCCGCCGCTCATCAGCACCGTTTCACCGGTGTAGCGGATTACGAGGTCGCCGCCGCGCAGCTTCAGGACGATATCCTCGTTGAGAGGGCAGTGCCCGGCGAGGACCGCCGCAACCGCCGAGGCGCAGGCGCCGGTGCCGCAGGCGAGGGTTTCGCCGCTGCCCCGCTCCCAGACCCGCATCCGCAGGGTATGGGAATCGAGCACCTCGACGAATTCGGTGTTGACCCGCTCCGGAAAGAGGGGGTCGTTCTCATAGCTGGGGCCGATCCGCTCGAGATCAAGCCCGGCCACACCGGTGGTGAAAAGGACGCAGTGGGGGTTTCCCATCGAGACACAGGAGAAGGTGCGGGTTGCTCCTGCCAGCAAAGCGGTCGCATTGACTGCCCGTTCTCCCGGCAGTTTCACCGGAATCAGCGCAGGCTCGAGGACCGGCGCTCCCATATCGACCTGCACCGACGAAACAACGCCGTCCTCAACGGTCAGGCGCAGCGTTTTGATTCCGCTGAGCGTCTCAAGGGTGATCACATCCTTACGGACTCCCCCGCGCTCATAGAGGTATTTGCCGATGCATCGGGTCGCATTGCCGCACATCTTCCCCTCGCTGCCGTCGGCGTTGAACATCCGCATCCGCGCGTCCGCCGTCTTTGAGGGGCAGATGAGCACAATGCCGTCTCCGCCGACGCCGAAGTGGCGGTCCGAGAGGCGGATACTCAGCTCCTCCGGATTTTCCACCGTTTCTTCAAAGCAATTGAAGTAGATATAATCGTTGCCGCATCCGTGCATCTTGGTAAAATGAAGAGTCTTGTTCTGCATCTCCCGGTCATCTTCCTTCCCTGTAGTTTTCCCCGCAGAGGGGTGCTTTCGTCTTCAACAGAAAGCGCCGGTCGAGATTTTGTCGTCCACAAAAAATCCCTTCCGACGCCATTGTCTGAAGCTTTCCAATTCGAAAATTATTGTAACATGAAACCATGCCCTTTGGCAAGAGAAAACCGCCCGCTCTGCTGCACAAATCGGGTGGTCATATCTCGTAGGTTTTTAGAATATTTTCTGCAATCTGACGCTTGGGGCAGCGCAGATCCATCGCCTGCTTCTCAATGTAGCGGTGGGCCTGCGGCTCGGTCATCAAAAGGCATTGGATCAGCGCGCATTTGGCCCGGTCGATCAGCCGGATCTCCTCTATGGAGGTCCGGAGCCTGCGGTTCTCCCGCTGCAGGCCGAGCATCCGCCGGTGCGAGACGTCGACCAGCCGCATCGCCTGAAAGAAAAACGGCCGGGAAACCGGCTTGGGGATGACAAAAACCCCTGCCGTTTCGACCCTTGCGGCAACCTCGTCGGCCCGCTCGTTTTTTACCAAAATGACCACGCCGGCCGCCGACTGGGAGGCGACGTTCACCGCGAGGTCATGTCCGAATTCATCGGAAAGGGGGGCGTTGATGATGACGAGGTCAAAATCGCTTTCGGCACAGAAGCGCCGCGCTTCAGCCCCTCCCCCGGCGACGACCACCGGAGAGTAATCACGCGCGGGCAGCAGTTCCTGCACAAGCTGGGCGCCCGCGGCCGAAGAGGAAACCACCAGGGTTCTGTTCATCCGTCGCCCTCCTTTCCCCGGTGAGGCATCCGCCGCTCAATACCGCAGAAAATCTGTCCTGTGCTCCAGGCCGAACGGGTCCTCCGCCCGCAGATTCGCCGCCTGCGCCCGCCGCTTGGCCGAAAGAAACTTGGCGAGGGTATCTGAAGGAAGGACCCGGCGCACAAGTTCGCTCTGCTCCAGCAGGTCAAGGGCCTCGCCGAGATCGGCGGGCAGACGCTCATAATCAGCCAGCAGGGTTTCTCCGGCATGGTAAAGGTCGTGCTCACAGGCCGCAGGGAGCGCAAGTCCCTGCTCGACGCCGTCGAGTCCCGCATGGATAAGCAGGGCAAAGGCGAAATAGGGATTGCAGGCCGGGTCGGGGGAACGCAGCTCAATCCGGGCATATTCGCCTGTGACGGCGGGAATTCGGATGAGCTGCGAGCGGTTGGAGTGGGACCACGTAATGTAACGCGGCGCTTCAAAGGCGCCGAACCGCCGGTAGGAGTTGGTCAGCGGGTTGAGGATCGCGGTAATCTCCCGCACCCGTGCGAGAATCCCCGCGAGGAAACCCTCCGCCTCAGGGCAGTGCTGTCCGCCGCCGTTTTGGAAGATGTTGCGCCCATCCTTCGAAAGGGACATGTTGATGTGGAAGCCGCTCCCCGCGCAGTCGAGCATCGGCTTGGGCAGGAAGGAGGCGAACATCCCGTTCTGAGCGGCCATCGTCCGCACCGCGCCCTTGAAGGTCACGACCTGATCGGCGGCGGTCAGCGCGTCGGAATAGCGGAAATCGATCTCATTCTGCCCCGGCCCCTGTTCATGGTGGAAGCTCTCGGGCACAATGCCCATCTCCTCGAGGGTCAGGCAGATGTCGCGGCGGATATTTTCTCCCCTGTCGGCGGGAGCCACATCGAGATAACCCGCCGTATCGATCGGCAGGGTGGTGGGATTTCCCTTCTCGTCCAGCTCAAAGAGGTAAAACTCGCACTCGGGACCGATCTGGCAAAGATAGCCCATCTCCCGCGCACGCGCGCAGGCCTTTTTGAGCAGATAGCGGCCGTCCCCCTCAAAAGGGGCGCCGTCGGGATGGCGAATCTCGCAGAAGAGCCGCGCCGCCCGTCCCCGTCCCGGGCGCCAGGGCAGCACCGCGAGGGTATCCGGCTCGGGAAAGAGGAAGAGATCGGAACGGTCAACGTTCAAAAAGCCCTCGATGGCCGAGGCGTCGAAGGAAATTCCGCCCGCAAAGGCGCGGGGCAATTCCTCGGCGGTGATCGAGATGTTCTTCTGCGCGCCGAAGAGGTCACAGAAGGCGAGGCGGATAAACTTCACTTCATTCTCGCGGACAAATTCCATCACTTCATTTTCAGTGTATCGCATCATCGGAGTTCCCCCTGCTGCATCATCGCGGATGCCGCGCCTCCGCCTCTGTGCAGGGGGACGGCATTCTCCATTCATATGGCTTCTGAATTTGATTATAACCGATCTGCCGGAAAATGAAAAGCAATTTCACCAAATTTTTTTGGAAAGTCTGTTGACATCCGCAAAAATAGCCGCTATAATAACGCCATAACAGCAAAGGCGCTGTGAGTTGCAAGACTCGCAGCGCCTTTTTTGCATGCAGAGGCATCTCGAAATATGAATGATGCAGGAGGGTTTCTATCATGTCCAAAGTACCGGAACTGTTCGGCAGCATGGTGTTCGACGACAGCGTGATGCGTACCAAGCTTCCCAAAATCAGCTACAAGGAATTCCGCCGGACCATTGAGGCGGGCGAGCCCCTTTCGCTTGAACTGGCCAATGTGATCGCCAGCGCCATGAAGGACTGGGCGGTGGAAAAAGGCATCACCCATTTCACCCACTGGTTCCAGCCGATGACCGGCATCACCGCCGAGAAGCACGACAGCTTTATCTCCCCGCTCGGGGACGGCAAGGTGATTATGGACTTTTCCGGCAAAGAGCTGATCCGCGGCGAGCCGGACGCCTCTTCCTTCCCCTCGGGCGGCCTGCGCGCCACCTTTGAAGCCCGGGGCTACACCGCGTGGGACCCCACCTCCCCCGCCTTCATCAAGGACAATACCCTCTGCATTCCCACCGCCTTCTGCTCCTACGGCGGCGAGGCGCTCGACAAGAAAACGCCCCTGATGCGCTCGAACGAGGCAATCAACAAGCAGGCGCTCCGAATCCTGAAGCTCTTTGGCACCAAGGCCAGACGGGTGTTTGCCACCGCCGGCCCCGAGCAGGAGTACTTCCTCATCTCGAAAGAGATGTTTGAGAAGCGCCGCGATCTCGTCTATACCGGACGCACCCTGTTCGGCGCCAAGTCACCCAAGGGGCAGGAGATGGATGACCACTACTTCGGTGCGATCGATCCGGCTGTGGCCGCCTACATGAAAGACCTCGACGAAGAGCTTTGGAAGCTCGGCGTCCTCGCCAAAACCGAACACAAGGAGGTCGCCCCCGCCCAGTACGAGCTGGCCCCGATCTTTTCTGCCGTCAACACCGCGACCGATCACAACCAGCTTACGATGGAGCTGATGAAGAAGGTTGCGCTGCGGCACAACATGGTATGCCTGCTGCACGAGAAGCCGTTCGCCGGCATCAATGGTTCGGGCAAGCACAACAACTGGTCCCTTTCGACCGACACCGGCTTGAATCTTCTCGAACCCGGCGAATCCCCACAGGAAAATGCCCAGTTCCTGCTGTTCCTCGCCGCCGTCATCAAGGCTGTCGATGATTATCAGGACCTGCTGCGGGTTTCGGTTGCCTCCGCCGGCAACGACCACCGCCTCGGCGCGAACGAAGCGCCGCCCGCCATCCTCTCGATGTTTTTGGGCGACCAGCTCACCGGCATCCTCGATGCGATTGCAACCGGCAAGCCTTACAACGGCAGCATGGCCGAGGATATGACCATCGGGGTCAACGTACTGCCGCGCTTCCCCAAGGACCTGACCGACCGCAACCGGACCTCCCCGTTTGCCTTCACCGGAAACAAGTTTGAATTTCGGATGCCCGGCTCGGCCTTCTCGATCGCGGGGCCGAACTTTGTCCTCAACACCATCGTCGCCGAGGAACTCTCGCAGTTTGCCGATCTTCTGGAGGGCGCTTCCGACTTCACCAAGGCCCTCAACGACCTGATCAAAAAGACGGTGCGTGAACACCAGAGGATTATCTTCAACGGGGACGGCTACGCCGGCGCCTGGCAGGCGGAGGCCGCCAAGCGCGGGCTCTTGAATCTCAAGAGCACTCCCGAGGCGCTGCCTGCTTTTGTCAGCCAAAAGAGCATCGCCCTCTTTACCAAGCACGGGGTTCTTTCGGAAACCGAGATCTTCTCCCGCTACGAGATTACCCTTGAAAATTACTGCAAGACCATCGACATTGAGGCGATCACCATGCTCGACATGGCACGCAAAAACATTCTGCCGGCGGTCATGCGCTATACCCGTTACCTTGCCGAAACGGCAATGGCCAAGAAAACTCTCTCTCCCTCGATCGGCTGCGCGCTGGAGGAATCGCTTGTCTCCAAGCTTTCGCTGCGTGCCGCCTGCCTCGACAAGAAGATTGAGGCGCTTGACAGCCTTCTCCTCGGCGCAAAGGAACACGCCGACCTGCTCGGCTGCGCGAAGTATCACCACGATTCGATCTTCGCCGCCATGCAGGAGCTGCGCGCGGTGGCCGATGAACTGGAGGCTGCGGTCGATGAGGATGTATGGCCCTTCCCGACCTACGGCAAAATCCTTTTCTCCATTTGATTTCTTCCTTCTCCTCTCCTTTTGCTATCTTCCTTTCCCTGTCTGCATCTGAAAAACGCCGCCCAATCTGGGGCGGCGTTTTTCGTTGCGCGGCGCAGCTTCCTTAATCTTATCAATCAAAAGCGGCCAACTGTTCCAATGATTGACCGCCGGGAAGTACTAAAACCATCAAAGCAAATATCCCCTTCCGCGCTCAATATCAGCAAGCAAAAAACGAATGTCAAGAGAAACGGAAGAAAAATGACTGGAATCAACTTTTGCAGTTTCTTCCGGACGGTGCTGCCGCGGATACTGTAATTGTGCGCCTCAATAAGTTCCCCAATTTAAATGGATCTTCTTAAAAAGGCCGGAAATCCGTGGCATGATGAATGGTATCAACTGACAGGAGGCGCCGTATATGTATGAATTGATTCAAATTTCTGAAAAAAGCTATTATATTGAAAGTCCCGTAAAAATCGGGCTTGTCAGGCTCAGCGATACCGGCGTCTGCCTGATTGACAGCGGAAACGACAAGGAGGCCGGCCGGAAAATCAAAAAGCTTCTGGATGCAAACGGATGGCGCCTCACTGCAATTTACAACACCCATTCCAATGCCGATCACATCGGGGGCAACCGGTATTTACAGGAGCAGACCGGCTGTGCCGTCTACGCGCCGGGCATGGAATGCTGCTTTACCAGGCATCCGGTTCTTGAGCCTTCCTTCCTGTACGGCGGCTTCCCCTGCCGCGACCTGCGGCATAAGTTTTTAATGGCGAGGGAAAGCGCGGCGCTTCCTCTCGACGGCGGCAGCCTGCCGGAGGGCTTTTCGGTCATTCCCCTGCCGGGGCATTTCTTCGACATGGTGGGTTTCCAGACCTCCGACGGCGTAATCTATCTGGCGGACTGTCTCTCCAGCCGGGAAACGCTCGAAAAGTACCAAATCAGCTTTCTCTACGATGCCGAAGCCTACCTGAGCACACTGGAACTAGTCAAGGGGATGTCCGCCCGTGCATTCGTGCCCGCTCATGCGCCGGTGACCGGCGACATCGCCCAACTTGCCCAGTACAATATCGACAAGGTTCTGGAGGTGGCGGAGAAAATCACCCTCCTCTGCCGGGAGCCTCTCTGTTTCGAAACGATTCTGCAAAGGCTGTTTGCAGATTACGGCCTGACCATGAGCTTTGAGCAGTACGTCCTGGTGGGCAGCACCGTCCGCTCGTATCTTTCATGGCTGAAGGATACCGGCAGACTGTCCGTCCGGTTTGAAAACAACCTGCTGCTCTGGGAACAGGCTTAAAAAGCGCGGCCCGGCGCCTGTCCTGCACAAAAAGGCCGGATGAAAAGCGAGACGCTTTTCATCCGGCCTTTCCGGTTCGCTCAAAAGGACAAAACAGTTTTGGTCTGCGCCGGCAGCGCAAGCTCCCGCAATCCGCCTGCCGATTCGTTCAAACGGGCGAAACGGTTTCGCTCTTAAAGGAAAAAGCCGATCTTCTTATAAACCTTGTCCCGGGTACGCTGGGAAATGCGCATCGCCTGTTCCAGCCCTTCGGCACAGCAGGCGTCGAGATAAGCGCGGTCCTGCATCAGCGCCGCAAACCGCTCGCGGACCGGGGCCAGAACATCGGCCACCGTCTCACCGACCGCCAGCTTGAAATCGCCATAGCCTCTGCCCTCGAACTCGGCGGCAATCTCCTCGTCGCTCTTGCCGGTGAAGGCCGAATAGATGGTCATCAGGTTTCCGATGCCCTCCTTGCCCTCTGCGCGGCAGATGCCGCTTCCCGAGTCGGTCACCGCGCTCTTAAACTTCTTGATCACCGTATCCTTCGGGTCGAGCACCGCGACGTAGGACTTGGGATTCGGATCGGATTTGGACATCTTCTTGGTGGGATCGGTCAACGCCATGATCTTTGCCCCCGCCTTGGGGAAGAGGCACTCCGGCATGGTGAAGAGGTTTCCCAGCACCCCGTTCATCCGCTGGGCGATGTCGCGGGTCAGCTCGACATGCTGCTTCTGGTCGATGCCGACCGGCACATAATCGGCCTGATACAACAGGATATCGGCGGCCATCAGGGTGGGGTAGGTGAAAAGCCCGGCGTTGACATTGTCGGCATAGCGGGCCGACTTATCCTTAAACTGGGTCATGCGGGAAAGCTCGCCGAACTGAGTATAGCAGTTGAGCGCCCACATCAGCTCGGTGTGGTGGGGGTTCTGACTCTGCACAAACACGATGCTGCGCTTGGGGTCAACCCCGCATGCGAGCAGCATGGCATAGGCCTCGAGGGTGTTTTTGCGCAGGGCGGCAGGCTCCTGCCGGACGGTGGTGGCATGGAGGTTTGCAATCATAAAGACACAGCGGTACTGCTCCTGAATTTCCGCCCAGTTCTTCACCGCGCCGAGGTAGTTGCCGATGGTGATAAGCCCCGAGGGCTGAATGCCCGAGAGGACGACCTTCTTCTTTTCCGCGGCAGGCGCGGCCATCACTTCACTCATTAAAATCAACCTTCCTTCCAGGATCTATCGCGACATCCATTCGTGGGTCAGCCCGCCCAGAATATCGATGCCCCTGACGATGTTCTCGTCCGACGGGGAGGAGTAGTTCATGCGGAAGCCGTTGTGGGTCCCTCCCTCGTCGGCGGCAAACGCAATGCCGGGTACGCAGGCGACCCCACGCTTGATCCCCTCGGCGACAAAGGGGTAGGAATCCATCCCCTCTGGCAGGAAGGCCATGACGAAAAGCCCGCCCTCGGGACGGTTAAAGCGCACATCGGGATGGAATTTCTTTTCCATCTCGCCGAGCATCAGGTCGCACTTGTGCCGGTAGAGGGCGCAGGTCCTTTCAATGTGGCCCTTATAGTCGCATTTGGTCATGTATTCATTGCAGATATACTGGAACAGGGTGGTCGAATGAACGTCGGTACACTGCTTGGCGACGGTGATGCGGGCGGTCAGCGCCTTGTCAAAGGCAAGGAAGCCGAGCCGGAAGGCCGGCGCCATCGTCTTGGAAAAGCTGCCCGCATAGAGCACCCGGCCGTCGGTATCAAAGGACTTGATCGGGTCGATGTGCTCGCCCGCAAACCGGATCTCCCCATAGGGGTTGTCCTCAAAGATGCAGATGTCGTACTTCTTCGCCAGCTCGTAGATCTTTTTGCGCTTTTCGGCGCTGGTGGTGAAGCCGGTCGGATTCTGGAAGCTCGAAATGATATAGAGCAGCCGCACCTTCTTCTGCTCCCGCAGAGCCTTTTCAAGGGCCTCGAGGTTCATTCCGTCCGGCTCCATCGGGATGCCGCAGAGCTTCGCCCCGTAGGAGCGGAAGGTGTTGAGACAGCCGACGAAGGAAGGCTCCTCCACCAGCACGGTGTCCCCCTCGTTGACCAGCACCTTGGTAATGAGGTCGGCGCACTGCTGTCCGCCCGACACGATGAACAGCTCGTTCTTCTCAAAGGAGATGTGCTCCACCGTCTCAAGATGCCTCTTCATCGTCTCGCGCAGGGGCGGATAACCCTCGGAAAGGCCGTACTGAAGCACCGAAGCAGGGTTGTTGGCCAGCACATCGGCGGTAATCCGCGCGATCTCCCCGGTCGGGAAGGTGTCGGGCGAGGGATTCCCGCCCCCAAACGCGATCATGTTCGGGTCGGCAGCGAGCTTGAACAGTTCCCGGATCATCGAGCCCTGTACCCCGGCGATCCGGTCTGCAATATGGTATTCCATGACAAAATCCTCCTTCAGGCTTACATATCACCGGCGCCCGGCACGCAAACGGGGAACGGCCCGCTCCGGCTCTGTTTTTCACAATGGATTTATTATAGCACCCATTTGGCTTCAAGTCCATGACGGCAGGATATTTTTCCGCATTCCTCCGCTCTTTCTTGACATCGCCCTCCGGCTATTGTAAAATAAGGAGACGTAAATGCCGCTGTGGCGGAATTGGCAGACGCAAGGGACTTAAAATCCCTCGCTGGCAACAGCGTACCGGTTCGATCCCGGTCAGCGGCACCATTTGTGTGCGCATGGAACGGCCTTTGGGCATGCAAGGCGCATCTTACAAAAAGCCACGGAGGTGGGCAACAGATGCAAAAGGTGGTTTATATCAGCAACAGCCGGGATTTTACCGAACAAAACGATGTGAATGATAATCAATATCTGGTCCGCATCAACAAATTGTTGGAAGAGGGCAGGGTAATTTCGCAGCTGAACCCATACACCGTGGATGTTGATCCAAAGCTTGAAGCTTATCTCCACAAAGAAACCTTTGTGTCATTTGTTGTTCTTGAAAAGCCTGAAGAAAAAGAATAAAAGACTTTTCTTCCTTTTTAAGCGCCGGAGCACCCGCGCCGTTTTTCCACAGCCGCGTTCTGCCCGCCGCGGCCGGCTTTTTACAGCTGCGCCGGGCGTCTCTTTTATATCGGGCGGATCTTCGGAAGCCCCGACACGCGTTTCGCGTGCGGGGCTTTTGCTTTGCCGGCACTTCGCTGTCCGCGCCTCGCCGGGCATCTTTTTGATGCCCGGTGGATATTCAGAAGCCCCGACTCGCGTTTCGTGTGCGGGGCTTACGCTTCCGGTCCCAGCAAAACAAACGACCGCAAGCTCTGGACAACCGGCAGCGACCATGAGCGCTCCCTGATTGATGAAAAGATTGCGCTGGCTCTCGCCTAGCAGGAGGAAACCGGAATCCCTACGTGGGTCGGCGCATGGATGCCGGGAAACTACAACGATGGAAACGATTACACCATCGAAGAACAGGTGGCGTTTGCGAGCTATATGACGCGGCAGCTGACAGCTGCCGGCATCCCCTTTGCCGTAAACTCCGATACAAAATTTTATGACCGCAAAACAAACGAATGGATTCCCGAAATGAAACCCGTTTTTGACTGCATTTATCATTGACCGCATATTCCGAAATCCGCGGGAACCGGGGGGGAATATGTGCTCCCGGTTTCCGCGGTTGTTTTGCCGCTGCGGCTGTGCTATGATGGATGCATCCCCAACTCAAGGAGGTATTTATGAAGGCAGCAATCTTCGATCTCGACGGCACCATCCTCAACTCCATGGGGATGTGGCGCCGGTTGGAGCAAAACTTTCTCACCGGGCTCGGCATCGAGCCGTCCGACTGGATTTTCCGCCGGATGGACACCCTCGGACTGCACGGCTCGGCGGGCTGGCTGATCGGGGAATTTCATCTCGATAAGAAGGAACAGGAGCTTTGGGACTTCTGCGACCGTCTGGCGCTCGACGCATATCTGAAGACGGTTTCCCCCAAGCGCGGGGTGGAACGGGTGCTCCGGGGGCTGCGCGCCCATGGAATCGGCACCTCCCTTGCCACTTTGACCGCCCACAAGCTGGTGGACCCGGTGCTGGAGGCCAAGGGAATCTCCCCTCTGCTCGACCATATCCTGACGGTGGAGGACGTGGGCGGCGTCAAAAAGGACCGCCCCGACCTCTTTTTGAAGGCCGCCGCACTGCTCGGGGCAGCGCCGGAGGAAACGGTCGTCTTTGAGGATTCCCTCTATGCCATCCGCACCGCCGCCGCCGCGGGCTTCCCGGTCTGGGCGGTGGCCGATCCCTCCGCCGCGCAGGATGAACCGGAGATCCGGCGGCTTTCCGCGCGCTATCTCGAGAGCTGGGAGGAGCTGGCCTCCGAGCTCGAGGCCCAAACGGTTTAAACCGGCCGCATTCACCCTCGCCCCGGCCGCAAAAGTCCACCGAATCGATCCCGGCGGGCCTTTTCACCGGCCTGCTTCCGCCACAGGAAAAACGCGCCCGACATGTCGGCCGGTCTGCTGCCAAAGCGGTACGGGATGCTCCGGTGCATAATCTGGCGTCAGACCCTCCAAAGCAGGGGCTCTGATGTGCGTGCGGCCTTTCGGTCCGAGTTGGTACGAGTGCCCCCGGCACGGGTTTTCGCGGCACTGGATTCTCTGGTGCGGGACCTTTTCAAGCGGGATGATTCACGCGCCCTCATCCGCCTTTTGCCCGGCGGCCAAGCGCCTCGCTGCGCGCCTGCACTGCATCCCGAAACATCTCCTCCAGACGGCTGCGCCGTTCGCGCGGCGGGAGGGCCGCGCCGCCCAAAAGCTCCAGCGAGCGGTGCAAAATCCGGCGCATCGTCTCCTCATCGTAGCGCCCGATCTCCTTCCAGCGGCCCTGTGCATATCGCAGAGTGTACTCCCGCGCAAAAAAGCGGGCGGCCGGCTCAAGCCCGGCGCTCGTCATCTTCCCCTTCGATGCCCAGATCCGATCGAGCAGGCGGCGGCGCGCCTCGCCGAACTTCTCTTCGGCGACGGGGCACAGCTCGTCGAGCCTCTCCCAGAAGTCGTTTTCGGTCAGCTCCGCGGGCTCGTCCGCCAGATTCAGCAGCCGTCCGCTTTTGGTCACGCGGTAGAGGCGTTCCGGTTCGCTGCCAAAGCAGAAACAGCCTCCGGGACGAATTCCCTTGAGCCTGAGATATTGCAGATATCCGGCTTTCTCCCGCGCCATGTCTACGCCTCCCCGACTTTTGCTTCCATTTACGGCTGCCAGGGTCCTCCAGAAGCAGGCGGCCGCCCGGCGGATTTCCCTGTCCACCGCATATAATTGGAACGGGCCGGCCGCTCCGGCGAATCCTCTCCGGTCCGTCTGTAAGGAGGTTTCCCATGCGACCTTATGCCCTGATTGACCTTCACTGCGACACCCTGACCGACTGCAAATACGCTGCCGGGAATCCCGACACCCTCGATGACCCCAAACGGGTGCTCTCACTCTCAGCGATTCCCGACGACGTCCACTGGGCCCAATTTTTTGCGATCTTCATCCCTGATGAGCAGCGGGGTCGGGCGGCAATCGACTATTTCGGCCAAAACCACCGAAACTTCGTCCGTCAGATGAAACGGTTTTCTGACCGGGTGTCCCCCTGCCGCGGCCTCGGGGACATGGAGGCCGCCTTCGCCCAAAGCAAAACCGCCGCCTTTCTCACCGTTGAAAACGGCTCGGTTCTGGCGGGGGATCTCTCCCGTGTGCGGGTGCTGGCTGAGGCGGGGGTCTGTGCGATCACCCTGGTCTGGAACGGCGAAAACGAAATCGGCTCCGGGCACGGCACCGGCCATGGCCTTTCAGCGTTCGGCCGCGCCGTCATCCCCGAAATGGAACGGTGCGGTATCCTTGTGGACGTCTCGCACCTCAACGATCCGGGCTTTGAGGACCTGCTCGAAGTCGCGCAAAAGCCGTTTCTTGCCACCCATTCCAACGCCCGGGCCGTCGCCGGACACCGGCGCAACCTGACCGATGAGATGATCCGCGAGATGGTGCGCCGCGGCTGCCTGATCGGCCTCAACTATTTTGTCAGCTTCCTGCGGGACGGCGGGGAGGTCACAAGCCTTGATGACCTTTACCGCCACATCGTCCACTTTTTGGAGCTGGGAGCATCAAAGAACCTCGCACTCGGCTCAGATTTCGACGGCGCAGCGCTGCCCGACTGCCTCAACACTCCCCAAAAAGCCGCCGAAGCCTACGGCTATCTGCTCGCCCGCGGCATTGGGCAGAAACAGGCTGACGGCATCTTCTATCAAAACGCCCGGCGTTTTTTTGCAGAAAATCTGGCGTAGCCCCTTGTGTTCCAAAGCAGGCCCGGGATGTGCCGCCATCCCGGGCCTGCTTTTCCTTGGGCAGGGAAAACGCCGGTCCCTCCGGCCCCGCAAAACGGCTTTCGCTTCAGGCGCCGGGCGAAGCGGGACGCTGACGGCGGGACTTCAAGGATGGAAAGAGGCCGTCGGACCGACGGCCGTCCGCTTACAGAATGCAGGGCAGGTGAAAGCGCGAAGCGTTCCTACCTAAAAAGTTAGGAGCTGACCGGGCAAAACTTTACTTATGATATAACGATACAAAAAATCTTAGCAATGCTCCAAATCTTCACCACAGTGAGGACAATAGGAAGTCCAGAGTGTCCTCCATGGTAAAAGGCGCCGGCAAAAAGGGCAGCGTATGGTAAGCAGCCCATATATGTAACCGCCCCAAGGGATAGTCCCGGCCAGTATGGAGAGTGGGTGTATTGGCTCAACGCCGAAAGCAAGCAGTGAAATGGAAAAAATAATGATGCCAAGAATTATAATGCCATCGGAAATAATCCGGCAGATATTCGGGCTTTTCATTATACACGCTCCAATCCAAATAATCAGACAGAAGTATATTATGGACTTGAAGGTGTGGAAAACCTGAAAACCGTAAAATCAAAGTAAAGATTACCGGGACGCACGCCGCCGGGAGGCCTGACATCGCCTGCACAGGCCGTCGGTCCAGACGGAAGATGGGCCGGTTCAGGCGGTAAAGCGGACCGCGTTATAGAGACAGATGCCGACGATCACCAGCATAAGCCCGATGAAAAGACGGGTAACCTGTTCTCCGCTCAGGCGCCGGTTCAGCACCCTGCCGCCCATGCCGCCGAGCATTCCCCCCGCCACCATGACAGCCATCCAAGGAAGCTGAAACTCCGGCACCGTCCCGGTGACCAGCGTTGCCACGAGGCTCGCCGCCTGCGAAAAAAGGATGGTATAGAGCGAATTCTGCGCCGCCGTCTTGGTTTCCATCGAAAAAAAGTAATGGAGCACCGGCAGGTTGATTGGCCCTCCGCCAATCCCGAGAAAGCTGGACAGGATTCCCAATATTGTCCCGATTCCGGCTGCCGGGGCCGCTCCGTCCAGCTGATGGGGACGGATCCGCGCCCGATTGACGGTATAGAGCAGCGCCCCGAGCGTCACAGCGGCCAGTGCCGCCGACTGAACCGTTCCGACAAAATCCGGGTTGGGGGAGCTGTTTTTTACCAGTGTAAAAAGCTGCTTGCCGATCACGCCGCCCGCCGCCGCTCCGATGGCAAGAGGGGTGGCGGTGCGGTATTCAATCTCGCTTTCCCCCGCCAGCACCGTTTTTCCAATCGAATAGGCGGACATTGCCAGCACTGTGCAGCCTGAAAGAAAGCTGATGGTAGAGACGCTCGCAAAGCCGAATGTGTCAAGCACCGGCTTCATAATCACCCCGCCGCCGATGCCGCAGACCGCCCCCACGACCGACGCTGCAAAACACACCAGAAAAATCAAGCCTAACATTTCCGACAACAAATCCTTTCCTCCCCGCAGTCGGCGGGGGTTACGTTATTCCGACAATTAACGATAACACAACCGGCGGCGGGATGCAAGCATCCGCTTGCCTTTGGCCCTGATTGCCCGTACGATTGCAGCAACTTGGACAGATGAACCAGATGGATGGGCCGCACCGGTTAAAACCGGGCCGCCGCGCAACCGGCAGGGCCGAGGGAGGCACATCCTTCACAAACAGGGGCATCACACGCTGAAACCTCCGATGAAACATGAAAAAACACCGCTTGTCTTTGGCCCTGATTTGCCTTACAATAAAACCGCAGAGATAAAAACACTGCCCGGTTGGTAGTCCGGGCGCGGTGGCCCGCCGTCAGTAACCTGCCTCCTTGGTTGTCCGATTTCTGCGAGAGACTGTAAGGAGGAATTGGCTATGGAGCAAACCACAGCAAAGCTGACCGTGTTTTTCGACCCGCCCTTCTGGGCAGGACTCTACGAGAGGGAGCAGCGGGGCAGTTATGAGGCCTGCCGGATTGTCTTCGGCGCCGAGCCAAAGGACTATGAGGTCTATGACTATCTGCTGAAAAATTACGGGAAGCTCCGGTTCAGTCCGGCAATCGAGGCTGGACGCCGCCGCGACGAGGGAGTAAACCCCAAGCGGCTGCAGCGGGAAATCCGCCGGCAGCTGCAAAGCGGAACCCCCGTCGGAACCAAGGCGCAGCGGGCTCTCTCCCTTCAGCGGGAGCAGTCCAGGCAGGCGCGGAAAATCCGCTCCCGCGCCCTGCGGGAAGAGGAACGCGCCCTGCGTTTCGAACAGCGGCAGGAAAAGCGCCGGCAAAAGCATAACGGGCATTAAAGGCAGGCGCCGCAAAGCATTGATGCTTTGCGGCGCCTGCCTTTATCCCTTTTTGCGAATCGCCCGGCCCAGCGGCTATTGCAGCGTGACCAGCACCAGCTCCGGGCGGTTGTTCACCCGCGGAACCGGACTGTCGTTTCCAAGGCCCCGGCTGACCACCAGCGCGGGATTCCAGCCGTGCATTCCGGCGGTGTAGCGCGGAAAAAGCCCCTGACCCGGCGCATAGACTCCGAAACGTCCGGCCCGAAACTGCCCGCCATGGGCATGACCGGCCAGCATCAGGTCAAAATGAAAATTCCGGTAGGAGAGGCGGCCGATTCCGGCGAAAAGCTCCGGGAAGTGGGAGAGAACAATCCGTACTCCATCGCAGTCGGCAAGGTCGGAGAGCGCCGCAGTGCAGTCCGCATGGCGCATTGTGCCGAGAAATTCCCGCAGGTAATCGACGCGGGAGACAGCCAACCCCTCCGAAAGCCCGAGAATATGCAGCGGAGTCCCCTTGATCTCGCCGTCGAACCGCTCATTCTCAAGCACAATCACTCCGACGCTGCGAAAGCCCTGAGAAATTTCCCCCCAACGGCCGGATCGCAGCTCATGGTTGCCCGGGATCAGAAAAACCGGCGCAATCTGGCAGAGGACCCGCAGCAGCCGGGCGGTGGGCAGCAGATTTTTGCAGTCGGCGCTTACCGTATCGCCGGTCATTACAATCAAATCGGGCGAGATCACCCGGATCATATCGGCAAGATCCCGGCCGCCTTTGCCGAACATCCTGCCATGCAGGTCGGCCACCTGCAGCAGCCTGACCGGCTCGGGCAGAGGCAGCGGCCCCACGGTCAGATGATAGCAGGTGCAGCCAAAGCTCCGGTTGCGGCGGTATTCCCGGGCGGCGAACGCCGCCAGACCGAGAGCGGCGGCGCCCCCGGCGGCAGCGGTCAGCGTTTTGTTCATTCTGATTCCTCCGTTCTGCGATAGAGCAGCAGGTCGAAGCCCAGCTCGGTAAAGAGGCTTTCCAGCCCGCCGAGCCGCTTTGCCCCATCCGCAGGGGTTTTCCAGTAATAGGGGGTCATCGCAAAGAGATCGTGAATCGCTTCCTGTCCCCGGATCACGACGGTGGTCCGCACCGGGACCCGCCGCTCCAAAACGAAGCCGGGATATACGGTTTCCCTCGTCTCATTTTCATAGGGGTGCTCATAGAGCACCTCCTTGAGGCCGAAGAGATGGCGCGGCCCCGCCACCGCGAGCAGCAGCGCCCCGCCGGGGCGCACCACCCGTGCAAACTCCCCGGGCACAATCGGTGAAAAGATGGCCAGCAGCAGATCAGCGGCGGCGTCCGCCACCGGGATGGCAAAGCAGCTCGCCACCGAAAGCTCAAGCTGCGGGTAACGCTTTGCCGCGGCGGCCACCGCCAGCTTGGAGATGTCGAAGCCGCAGACCAGCGCATCCGCTTCGGGCGGCAGGGCGCGGCGCACCGCATCGGTGTAATAGCCCTCGCCGCAGCCCGCGTCCAGAACGACCGGCCGTTTCCTGCCCGCGCATACCTGCGCGGCGATCTGCGCCGCCGCCTCCTGAAACAGAGCGTAGCAGCCGGTGTCAAGAAAGCGGCGGCGCGCCGCCACCATCTCTTTGCTGTCGCCGGGCAGCTTTGCGTGCATCCGGTTGGGCGGCAGCAGATGGACATAGCCCTGCGAGGCAATGTCGAAGCTGTGTCCCGCCTCGCAGCAAAGTGCGTTTTCCCGGCGGCGCAGCGCCCGGCCGCAAATCGGGCAGCGGAAAATCGACCTTCCCTGCCTCATTTGAACAGCGTCCTGGAGCAGCCGAAATTTCCCAAAAGCTTTCCTTGTTCAAAATACTGGCTGTTGGCGTACCCTACCAGCTTGGAGCGGTCAAAGCAGATCCGGCCGTTCTCGTTGACCAGCGCCGGGGCCGCATGGACGGCGAGCACGTCGGCAATGAACATATCGTGGCTGCCCAGGTGAAGCGTCTCACAGGTTCTGCACTCGATCGAAACTGCGGCTTCGGCCACGAGGGGGGCCTTAACCTCCCGCGCGGGCAGGACGGTCAGTCCGCAGGCCGCGAATTTATCGACGTCACGCCCCGAATGGGTGCCGCAGTAATCCAGAGCGCCGAGCATCGGCGTTTCCAGCAGATTGATCACAAACTCCCCCGATCCGGCGATGACCGGGTGGGAATTACGAACCGGCTGCACCGAGATATACATCCGGAAGGGGTCGGAATTGACAATACCCGTCCATGCGACGGTCAGTACCAGCGGCTGCTCTGCCGTTCCGCATGAGACGAGAGCCGCAGGCAGCGGCGCGAGCGGGAATCCGCCTTTGACAAGAATCTTTTCCACAGAAAATTCCTCCTTTTGCTGAAGGTCCGCCGGAAGACGAACCGTTATTTTTTCGGCGCGCGCCGCTTCGGACGGGCCGGCTTTTTGCGGACGGTATGGCCGAAAGACCCGATCTGACGGCCCAGCTCATAATAGCTGCCATGCGCGAAGGCAAGCAGCCCGGCGCGGTCGAGGCGCAGCCTGCCGTCCGGGGCGAGCAGAGATGGATCGACCGAGACGGCGACGATATCGGCCAGAAACATGTGATGGCTGCCCAGCTCTAGCTTCTGCCGCACCCGGCATTCGAGTGCAAGAGGGCTTTCGGCCAGAAGCGGCGCCGAAATCTGCGAGGCAGGCTCGGCGGTCAGCGAGCAGGCGGCAAATTTGTCGGTATCCCGGCCCGATTTCACTCCGCAGAAATCGACCGCCCGGGCAAGGGATACGGTGGGCAGGTTGACCGCAAATTCCTTCGATTGCTCGATGAGGGGATAGGAAAACCGCTCGGGCCGCACCGAGATATAGGTCATCGGAGGCTGGGTATTGACGATGCCGGTCCAGGCGACGGTCAGGACATTGGGCTGCTCCAGCGTTCCGCAGGTAATCAGGGCAGGGGGAATCGGTCCCAAAAGGGTACTCCCCTTCCAGCTTATCTTGCTCATAGCGTCTCCTTTTGTTCGGATTTCAGCAGCGCCGTGCGGATTCCGGCGGCAAAAGCCGAGATCCGATCTTCGATGCCCGGCAGCCGCAGCGCCGTTCCGGCGTCGTTCGCCGTTTCAATGAGGGCGAAGCGCGCCGGCAGAAAAAAAGTTTTGTTCATGCACATGGCGGAGATGATCTGCCCGGCGACAATGTCACCGCCCGAGTAGCCCGACACGACAATGCCGAACACCGCCTTGTCGTAGAACCGCACCGCGCGGAACAGCGCCGTCAGCCGGTTGATGCAGGCTGTGAGATTGGCGGAAAGGGCGTCGTTGTAGTTCGGCGCCAGAAAGAGCACCGCGTCGGCCTGCCGCAGCGCGGGATAGACCTCCTCGACCATCACTCCGCCATAAAAACAGCCGCCCCGCTCGCCGAAGTGCAGGCAGGCGGTGTAGGGGCATCCCGAACAATCGGAAAGGGTGCCGTTGCGCAGCCCGACCTCGGTGACCGAAATGCCGCCGAGCAGGCCGCGCACCCGCTCCCAGAGGGCCATTGTGTTGGAGGTGCTGTGGCTCGAGGCGTGCAGCGCCAGCAGCCGCGGACTCTCCCGGTGCGGGAACTCAAAAGCCTCCAGCCGGTCGGCAAGGTGATGCGCGGCGCTTTGGTAGGCTTCGAAGAGGCCGGTTCCGGCGTTTTTGGCCTGTACGGTAAAGTTTGCAAGGCTGCCGGTGCCCTCCACCAGCGGCTGCCCGACAAAGGCGCAGCCCGCGAGGTTGGCGGCAAAGACCAGCTCCTTGGCAGCGGATTTGG
>Ga0129316_1000192_pt1 | contig 42082 bp, 38 predicted proteins | sample Cm1ome_2_FD_94429 | JGI IMG/M metagenome (GOLD analysis project Ga0129316, IMG submission 94429) | Eastern black-and-white colobus group fecal microbial communities from Wisconsin, USA - Cm1022B metagenome | ecosystem: Host-associated > Mammals > Digestive system > Large intestine > Fecal...
CCCGACAACTGCGCTCCAGTCTACGTCTCCAAAGCCAAGAGCTCGACCAGAAGGAGAGGCCGCCCAGCCAAGGCTAAAATCGAGAATCTGGAATTATAGGTATATTAAATTGAAAAACTCAGATTGTTATGGTGATCGGATCCTCCCAGTAGTCCTCATAGTCGAAGTTGATCATGCGATTTTGTTTTATGGCATCAAGTACGGTGTCTAGATATTCTATGGAGGACGGAACATCTTCAAGCAGAATCCTGTCCCGGATTGAAGTGTTGGTAATGAGCTTATTCTGCATTGAAATAGTTTCCAATAGCCACTTTCTGACACTGTCACCGCCAGGACGTGATGCAATCTGATATTTGGAATTTGCGCCTGCCCTAGTTACCTGGATGCTAACACCATATACCTCTTCAATCTTATTAATCCAGTTGAAGACAGTTTTCCTGGTCATAACGGTCCCTGGATACGGGTTAAGTCCGGTGAGTTTCCAGCATTCCTGAATTTCCTTCAGGGTGCGTGGCTGGCTGAGAGTTTCTATAAGCCAGACGTGTTTGTTCCTGGTATCACTGTCTTCAAACATGTTTTTCGTGTTTTTTTTACAAATTTATGCATTTTTTCTGTTATATGGGTAATGTTTTTACTCATACAATGTCTTTCTTTGCACAAAATGTTACTGAGCTAATAAATAATACTTATACATCTTAATATTATTAGAATATGGGACTATTACAAAATCTTCCGGAAGGAGATAATCTCCCGTCCGAACTGACGCAACTGGGTAAGGTAATTTTCGATGCCGGAAAGAAAACCGGGGATAAACTCGGACAAGACATTTCGGATATCATTGACACTATCATTGATCACATTATAGACTAGAGTAAAATGAATAAAGACGTAATTAGATTCTTAACAAAAGCGTTTGTGGCGGTAACGAGCATTGCGGCCGGCACGAAGCTTGGGAAAATTGCAGTAAATGACGCAAAACGCATCCCAACTGGCAATAACAAACAGCAAAAGTAATCTGCCTGTGCTACGAAGATTTGTCACCACGAAATGTCCTTATTGCGGCAACATCTTTGTTGCCCCGGATATTGAGGACAATGCTACAGTATTGTCAATGCCGATCAGATGCCGGAGTTGCGGCAATACTTTCAGGCCAGCGGATTATCTCATCCGTGATAAACACTGGCTCTCTTCACGGAAATAATTGTCGCCAGGCACCATCAAGTGCTTGGCGATAATACAATGCTAAGTAGGGATTGTCGTTTAATGCTTTCACTTTGAGTGAAGTAGCAGCCCCAGAATCGCCATTTCAGCACTCTGGGGCCTTTATGTCTTAAAAACAAAGTGTCAAAGATGGGAAGTTAATAATTTTTTGTTCAGAAACGTCATTACGTCTACGAAATCACACCAACGACTGGAGAGGGTCGTCCGGGCCCATCTGCGTGGCAAGCCAAAGTGCAAAAAAACGGTCTGAGATGGAATAGACCTTATGGCTTTTTGTCACGAGGTCTTTTTCGAGGAGCTTTTTGACAGCGGATTGTACGGAACTGGCGGAAGACAGACGATGCCTGCGGATAAATGCTGATGACGTTATCGAGGAGGCCTCTCCGTCTATAGCTATCGCGTATAATAGTTCCTTCTGTTTTTCCGGTACATTTGACAGGATTTCACGGAATATAGTATCGTACGAATCTACCAAAACAGAAATGGCTGCCTTTATCTTCTCTCCTGAGCATTCTTCATTTACGGAAGTATCCGCGAAAGCCTCATTGAACGTTTTCTGCATGTAGAACGTATGGCCTTTGAAGAAATCATACACCTTGGCAACATTTTCTTCTGAGATTTTTTTCTTTGCACCACGGAAATGTCCAGTTACAAACTGAACATATATCTCCTTTGAAATAGCCTCAAGTTCAAGCAGATCCGCACTGCGATAAAATGGGCGGGCAGATGAAAGAAACATCTCTTGCATCATATGCCGTTCGCTTCCCGCATATATGAAGTTGCAGTTAGAAGATTTCTGGATATGGCCTCTCAGCAATGCCTCCACATTTTTTTCCGGGTACTTCGCCACCTGCTGAAACTCGTCAATCGCGACGACACAAGGCTTGTTAGCCTTTTCCAGATAGCCAAATATTTCCTCCAACATGAATTCCGGACGCTCAATATCGCCAAGTTCAATGCTGAATGTCGGCAGTCCTGTCAATGCATCGAAACCGAATTTTCCGCTTATTGATTTCAATGCCTGCATGAACGAAACTGTCATTTTTCGGCTGAGCGGCTGAAGTGTTTCAAATATCTCTTTTCCAAGAACATACGTAAATTCTTTCAGACTTGAGGTATGCAGAATATCCACGAAGAAGGTATAATACTCATTCTTGATTTCAGACATATCGTAACAGAACCGTATCAGTCCTGTTTTTCCCATCCTGCGAGGAGAGATCAACACTATATTGTTCCCATTCGTTACAGACTTGACAATTCGTGCTGATTCCGATACTCTGTCGCAGAAATATTCCGGTTCAATTTTTCCCGTAACCACAAACGGATTGACTTCTCTTGCCATAGCATCATTAATTTTATTGCAAATATAATAATTTGATTCGCATAATGCAAGTTTAATGGTTCCCAAATATTGGACACGGAGTTAAGGCAAATAAAGACACTTAAATTTGTTGTCGAATATGGGAAAGACATCACGCAAAAAGTACACGCCTGAGTTCAAGGCAAAGTAAGGCATTTAAGCATCCTCCCTGCCACACTTCGGCAGTTTTAAGCAATATCTTTGGGACATGAAAAGAATCATTGACAAACCGGACTATCGTTCGATAGACGAGGCTCGACTCAAACATGAACTCGTAGGACTCGAGCGGCGGATTCTCGGAATCACCGGCGATCCCCTTGGCTACCGGCACTACCGCCGGTTCCTTGATTGGAGCCGGAACGAGGCGAAGGTCAAGGAGATTGAGGAGCTGATGTTGGATCGCTGCATCATCCTGAATCTCCTCTTCGACTGCCACTGCACTCCTGCGGAGGTCGAGCGGTTGGAAAAGGTCAATGACCTGCTCCTGGAAATGACCAACCGGACATATCATCGCACGGCAGACCTCGTACGGGCGCTGCTGGTGATGAAGAAAGACGATATGGATGACGACTACATGATAGAAAGCAGACTGATCCCGGTATTCGACATCCCATACTCCGTGCTGCGTCTGGATGGCGACTGCTACTACGGTTCGGATTTCATCCGTATGGCAGCCATCCTACAGGAGACGGAGAAGAACAAACCCGGCATGGCCGATGTCTTCTGCAATTGGTCGCTATTGAAAAGCAAATCCCCGTCAGTGACGGACGCCGAACTGGAATGCTCAAACGATATGGATGACGGGACCACCTGGGCTGAAGGGCCTCTGCGTGATCCCAAGCTGGAACATATCGTTGTCTGTCATGCTCTACATGCGTTATGTACGCACATGAACTGGTCCATTCCGGATGTGCTGCGTATCAATGACTTCTCCATAGAGGTCAAACTCACCATACAGCAGTTCTCGGACCAGGAAAGGAATCGGCTCGGCTGGTGCGACAATTATGATCTCCAACACTTCAAGGAGGTCCTTCTGAAGGAAGCTGCGGATCGTCCTGAAGGAGTATCGCCGGAGAATGCGCTGCTGCAGCGGTGCAGGGATTACTTTGAGGATATTGCGGATGAAATTCTTGACGAAGTAGGAATCTCGGACATTGACTTTTACCTGGAAACTCTCAAAGATAGAATTGACAAATCTTGAACGACAATGATACTCAAAGACCTTATACTCAAATATGAGTTCGACACCATAGTGCCGGACCTGATCGGCATTGAAGAACCTGTCAAAAGCCGGAATGCCATGTCCATTTCGTAATGGACTCCGGACTCGGCGAAGACTTGCGGGTACGATTAGTCTGTAGCAGATAAGTACAAAAATAAGATTTAGCTTACAGCTTAATCAAATGCGGTTCACGCAGCATGTCGTAATGCTCATCCATTATGGCAGCATTGGAAAAGACTATTCCGCCGCTTTCCTCTAGACCATTGGCCTTATGGATGTGGCCGAAAAGATGTTTCCGGGGACGGACTGCCGTCACACGTGAGAGCAGTTCGTTGGAGCCGTAATGGATGCTTACGTCCCGGTCTAGGATTCCGTATGGCGGGGCATGGGTAATCAGCACATCCACGCCGTCTATCTCCACTGAACTGTTGCACAGATAATGGCAATTGGAGTCAAGTCCGTCAATGACGGCCTCATACAGGCAAGCATCGTGGTTTCCCGCCACGAAAACCTTATGAGCATAGGGGAGTGCGCTGAACCACCTCATAAAGTCCAGCACTTCCGAGGATGAGCCGTTCATGGTAATTGTCTCCCGAGTGGACAATCACGTCCGCCTCAGGAAGACTGCCAAGGCTGCGATGCGCCCCATGGGTATCCGAGAGATGAAGAATGTTCATGTTAAAAAGCATTCTAGAACTCCAGGTTCACTTTATATATAGAATCTTCCAATTCATCTTGTTTGACTAGGAACATGGTCATATAGACAGGTAGGTATTCGACATTGCCCTTCACGTGTAGGTTGTCATTGCACAGAACTATCGCCCTCCGTATTCCATAATTCGGGGTACTCAAGAGTTTGGACAGTGCATTATGACGTTCGTAATCCTTGCCAGACTTGACTTCCAAGGGAATGATTTCATCATCCGTCTCCAATATAAAATCAATTTCTCCCTGCTTCTTGCTGTTGAAGTAGTATAAATCCCATCCATGAGCGTGAAGTTCTTGCGCGACAGCATTTTCAAATACGCTACCATAGTTCACGTTCACCTTTCCCTGCAGAATCTTCAGTTGGATACCTCCTGATGAATATTGGCAAGAAAGCAGTCCTATATCGTTCTGGAAAAGTTTGAAAAGGTTCCGCTGCTCACTCAGTTTCAACGGAGAGACTGGTTCATCGACATTGTATGTCGGAAGTGCCATGTCTGCGTCTTTGAGCCAAATGAAATCATTTTCATGTCTGCCGAAAGTCATATTTTCATTGAGACGTTTGAGGATGAACCGTTTGTTCTTGGCATTCAACTCGGAAGGGATGAGATCAAACACCTCATCGATATACAGTTTCTTTCTGACATCATGGTCGTAACGGGCTATATCTTTCTTATAAAGATTGATAATATCCCTCTGTTCTTTTACCACGTTCTGAATATTGTTGGAATCTATATAAGTCTGGACCGCAGCAGGCATACCTCCAACTATGATGTACAGATGAAATAGTTGTATCATCTTTTCATGTATGTAGGCATCCACCGGCGTTTTCTCCGACCAAGACTTCTTGACAGCTTCCAACACATTCTCCGGCACCCCTACGGCACGGACAAATTCCTCAAAATCCATGGGATAGACCTGCATCTCTGACATATAACCAACAGGGACTGAACGAATGTCTTTCAATTCAACACCCAGCAAGGAACCACTCAATGCATATATATAGCTTCCTTCGTCCACCAACGCTTTGACCCAGGTCATCACATCCGGACATTCTTGCACTTCATCAAAAAAAATCAATGTTTTGCTTCGCACCATAGAAACTTGCGAATATGCCGAAATTCTAAGCAGCAGTTCATTTACATCTCCTGCCCCATTGATTATGTCCATCGTCTCCGGCTGAAGCAAGAAATTAAGCTCAATGAGATTCAAGCCATGCATTTTAGCATATTTCCGGATAGAATAGGTTTTACCTACCTGTCTGGCACCGGTAAGGAACAACGCTTTCTTCGAGTTAGAGAAATGCGCATCTATCTTATTATCAATCTTTCTATTAAGCATATATTGCACAATTTACGCAATGTGTTTTACCACGGTTTTCACAACTTTTCCAAGGCGAATATATGCTATTTTTGCAACTTTTCCAAGTATTTCAAAATGTCAGAACACCATGAACGTTGTTACGAGCCGAAAAGTTCGTAGGTATGATTGAAGAAGAACAAGGTTCAATTACTTTTTCCATTTTATTACTATTGTAAGTCTTGCGATAAGCTATTACCGCAGCACTATGTGTTGTTTTAATTATTTCTATTGGTTTTCGCTCACCTTCGAGGTTAGCCTTATAAATTTAATATTTCTCCCCCAAAAGTCATCAAACATTGTTTTCATTCAATTAGTTCGCATTGTCCCTACAAGCTCATTAATCCAAAGTCAATGGCCGCCGGGGAAATCAAAAAGAAATGCCTTGATCCAATCCGGTGAAATAGAGATTCCGGAACAAGACGTTTGTCTTGATTCCGATTCTTAGAAGTTCAAAATTTTTATAGCTATAGCGGCGCATGCCTCAGCATCTGCAAGTGCGTGGTGGTGGTTCTCAAGGTTGTATCCGCATGCAGTCGAAACAGTATGAAGCTGGTGGTTTGGAAGTGACTTTCCAAAATGCCTTCGCGAGGCCGTCAGTGTATCATAGAATGTGTAGTCGGGATAATCCATCTGATACACCTTGAATGCAGCCTTGAGACATCCTTCATCGAAGCAGGCATTATGGGCAACCAGCGGCAGGCCCTCAATCTTCGGGGCAATCTGAGCCCACACCTTTGAGAATACCGGGGCATCCTCGGTATCTGCTTCAGTGAGACCATGCACATTGCTGCAGAACCACTGGTAATATTCAGGCTCCGGATGGATTAGTGAATAGAAGGAATCCACCACCTCTCCTCCACGGACAATCACCACGCCTACGCTGCACACGCTCGACGGCTGCTCATTGGCCGTCTCAAAATCTATTGCTGCAAAATCTTTCATACACTACAGATATTTCCGCTCATCTTCCTCATCGACATACGGGATGCCATTCTCGTTCGTCATGGGATCATATAAAGAGAGGCCATCTTGGCGATGTCATCCATGATTTCTTCCCGGAAGTCCTTCGGTTCAAGGACCTCTACTGCAGGACCTCGGCTAAGAAGTTCTTGTTTGAAGTCGAATGTGGGTACTAAGTGATAGCGATAGATGGAATAGGATTCGTCCGACTCTTCTTCCAGCTTCCTTTGCGAATCGTGTAAAGGCAACGTATCGAAGTACTTTTCCTGATCCTTAGTTACGCGAATCTTGACAGTTTGCGACTTACAGTCGGTACCCACAATTATGCCAAAGTATTCAGCAAAGAACTCCTCTGCATTGAACTTCGCCGGCAGTTTGTAATCCTGGTCGGTCTGGACCACGTTGATCATCCTCTCATCGAGGGAATAGATTCGAGGCTCATCCTTCCCCTCGCTCCTGGCCAGCATATACCAGCGCTGCTTGAACAGTTTCAGACAGTAAGGATTTGCCTTAAACGTACATGGCTCATCCTTCCAGAAGCTCTGGTATGTCATCTCGATGACCTTGCCGTCACGCATGGCGTTCACTATAACCGGGAGCCATTTATGCGAAGACGGAATATTCTCGAAGAGAATGCGGTCTCGCATATCCTTCGTCTCGTTGAGCAGGTTGTTCATGGACAGGGACTCCAGAAGCCATTGGCGGATACCGTCCGCTTCCAGGTCATCGCTGTTTGCGATGTAATATCCCAGCGAGCGGTCGCACTTGATCTCAATGCCGAAGGTGTCCAGAATGGCTTCCCTGTGGTTGTGGAATGTCCTTTCTGGCAGGTAATTCTCCCCGACCGTGTTCAGCGGACTGCGCGACCAAAGGTAGCTGATGTCCTTGAAAGCGATATGCCCGTGTCGGTTGATGACATCTATCAACCAAACGTACCGGTCAAAATAGTTCTTAGCCATATATTAGCGTTTTGTTGGTTTCTGTGTTGCAAAGATAACGGATTTTATTGCCCAAAAATGGCAGGATGTTGTTTTTTCTATACATCAGAAGCCGATTCGCCGTCTTTCTTGGCCCGAGCCTCTCTCTTCCTCGCAGCAATACCGGAGCAATTCTTCGATTTCTGGTTCAGCGCCAGAGAGTATACTTTGTATAGTCTTTTTCCTCACAATGTTCTCAATCTGTCCTCCGCTGAGTTCAAACTTGCTCGCCAGGTAATTGGCGTCGGTATCTGATAGCTCGGGTATCATTTCTTTCCAGATCTGGCTCTTTACCGCTGCTGAAGGCTTGTCAAAATGCACCTTATAGAGGAAGCGCCGTTCAAACGCTTTGTCAAAATTCTCTGACAGGTTGGTGGTGGCAATCAGGATTCCCTGCAGATCTTCCATTTCCTGGAGGATGATGTTCTGCAGGCTGTTTTCCATCTTGTCCACGGCATCTTCGGCTCCAGATTTTCTGACGCCAAATACTGCGTCGGCTTCGTTGAAAAGCAGGATTGGTGTTACTTTGGAATCCCTCACCAGCCTCCTGTACTTTGAGAATAGGCTCTTGAGATTCTTTTCACTCTCTCCCACCCACATACTTTTCAACTTAGTAACATCTGCCATTATTATATCCCGTCCAGTCTGCCTGGCAAGCTGGTAAACGGTTTCGGTCTTGCCGGTTCCCGGGCTTCCGTAGAACAAGCAGGTAAAGCCGCTGCGCATACCCTTTTCCTTCAAGGCGGTACGGATATGTCCATATCTTTCTTCTGACAAGAGACTGGAGAGTGTGCCCACTTCACGCCCCAAGGCATCGTCATAAAACAGTTTCTTTTCAGCAAGGTCTTCGTGCTTGAGTGTGCCGGCCATCGGTGTCTGCTCAGGCAGTCCACCCAGGTCAGCCCAGATTTCTTCCTTTACGGGGTCATCAATTTTGAAGTGGTCCTTCACAAAGAGGCCATCCCGGCTGACGTAAACGACAACATGTTTCTTCTGGAGGTCAAGTTCCTCCTCCCTATAGCATTGCTGAATCTCTTCCATATCCCGCTCTGCGAAGAAATTCCTGAAATCCCACCACCAACAATCATCGTCATTACAGGAAAAAAAACGGAAGCACATTGCGTAGAAGAGAAACCTTTCTTGAGGGACCATGCTATTCTCATAGTCATTACATTGCCACTTGTCAAAATCGTCTCTTTCATAGAAATCAAACAGGGCGTCTCCTTTGGTTAGTATGCCATATTTGCTCGCCGTTTTAGCAATGCTGGTGTCAGGATTCCTCTGGAGCATATCATCTATCCTTAGGAGGGCCAGCATGGTATCCTGAGTTTCGTTGTCTATCGCCTTAAATAGATTGCTTATCCGAGAAAGTATAGCATAAGTGGTCAGGTTTTCATTGGAAGGCTTGTGGAAAGCGACATTGCGTTCCAAACATTTTTGCACTTCCTCCCCGATTTGGATTTTGCCCCAGCGGCAACGCTGAATCAAAAAGGCTCTCTCCAGTGCTTTCAGATCCTCTTCATAAGACAGCAATTGGACAAAGTTCGTTTTCAGCGCACGGGAAAGATCACTCTTTGAGAACTCGTCACCTTTTGACATATCCAGAACTATTGCGAAAATCACGGCCTGTTTTGGCGTGATTTCCAACTGTTCCGCCAAGAATTTGGCATCTCTCTGCACCTTCTTCATTAACGCATCGTCATAAGAATAGTAAGCGCTGTCCCACCTGTGTTCATCCTCGTGGCGGGCGACATCTATGATATTCGTAAGTGCCGATAGAACAGTTCTTTTACTCTTTGTTGCCATAATCGTTTCCTTTTGGTTTCGCTTGCAAAGGTATACACTACCCTTGCCCAAAAGTGGCAGTATGCAAAAAGTTGGATTTTTAGTATTTTTGTCTTGGGAATATTATGGTTTCCCAACACTGCCAGACTCTGGCGTTTTGATTCAGTATTTTTGTGGCCACAACCAAATCATAACAGCAATGGCAAAAGTATTCAAAGTTACTCCCAAGCGTATCAAGAGGTCCAATGGCCTTGTGCTGACTCCGGATATGTCCGTGATTGTTACTACCCAGCAGCACATGACTTCTCCTTTCAGCAACGGCGCAAAAGAACTAAAGGAAGTCTATATGCGCATCTACGGCTTCGATTACCAGAAAGCCTGTTGCCAGCAGGCGGATTTCACTTTCGAAGTCCTCGGTTAATGTGAAGGGTTGGCCGCTATGGTCAACCCTTTTCTTCATAATACTCGAAGCACTCTTGCAACGATGATAGGGTCTGTTTCCGATAAGAATCCTTAGTGTAGAATAGCTCTTGGACGCTTCCGGAAGCATTGTCCTTTTCCACTCTTACCCAGATCCATTGGTCTGACTCAATAGGATCCATACAAATCCATGCCTCTAATGTAACAATATCCAGGTTAAACCGATGGTAAGACACGTCCTCAATGATTAATGACTTACGTTGTTCCGGCGTAATTCCTTTGAATATAACTTTCAAGAAATCTTCGAGCGGCGCTTTTTCAAAGGCGTCAAAAATGCTGTAATACTTTGTTTTATCCATAAAAAAATGTTCGGGTTGATGGCGCTAAGGTAAGCTCCCGGAATGCCAATCCACGGCAGGAGTACAAACGACTCACTTTATGAGGGAATAATACGCTGCCGCAGACTTAGTCGCTTTTCGACACAACTGAAACCGCTTCATATAATTCTGCCGAGCTTTGGCACCACAATACTCTATTTTTGTGGCTATGGTACGAGAAGTAGTAAGAATGCGCGATATGCAGTTCGATCCGGAGCTGTTCCGCAATTACATGAGCGGAACGGTTTTGGATGAACTGCTATGCAGTTACAAGGGCCTTCCTAAAGGCGTCAATTATATGATTATCGGTGATCCGGGAGTGGGAAAGACCACCATCATTCTCGATCTGCTGTCCAATATCCGCAACTGTAACCCAGGCGTCCGTGTGTTATTCATAAGTGCCGAAATGAACGAGATTGACCTGGCCATCTACGTCCAACGCTTCCCGAAGTTCAAGGACCTGGACATCCTTTTCATCGAGGCCAACTTCGATGAAGAAGACGATACGCACAACCTTGAGATTGTCAGGAGCACGCTGGAGCAAGGTTGGGACATCGTTGCCATCGACTCATTCTATGAACTGCAAGGCATTATCAAAGATGAGGAGAACTACACATTGAAGAAGGCGGAGAGCGTGCTGCTTTCGCTCATAAAGCAGCAAAACAAGGCTTCCAACGCCCGGGGTGTCAATACCACGTTCCTGACGATTCAGCAGGTAACAAAGGCCGGACACTTCATAGGCTCCAACCGCCTCAAGCACTCCATTACGGCGATGCTGGAACTCCGCTTGGAAAACCCTAAAAACATCTACTCTGATCGCTATGCCGTCTTCAGCAAGCACCGAAGGGGTGATGTCGGTGTCCGGCTGTACTATGACCTGTCCGTAACCGGTGACGTTTACTATAACGAGGAGAAATTCGATCAAGATCGCAAACTACGGAAACTGCAATCCACCGCAGCCAGTAGCCTCCGTAAGTTCGCGGACCAGTTCGATAAGGTATTTAGCAATCAAACACAAATACAACCAGAGCATGAGTGAAATAAGTCTGGCAGAACTGCGGCAGAAAGTTGATAGTTCTGCAAATCCGTTTAAAGTCGTCCGCAGGGACGCAATCGAATATATCGGCCGCCTCGATGACGGCACAGAGGTGTCCGCCCCCTATGAAGGTTACGGCAAGAATGTCTATCGGGTAGAAGGAACGGAACTATTGGTAAATAATTTGGTGTCCAAACAGTTGGACGGAATTATCGGGCTCACTCCCACGCAGGCGAAGATTGTCAGGAATGCATCGGGAGAAATCGGTGTCCGGGATTTTCGTAATTACCTGGCAACGGCGGGCTCCATGATGAAACCCGTCTCGGTCGCGCTGATTGCCAATCCTTCGAGCCGTACAGTCAGTGGTCTGGTTCCTATCAGTGAAGCCCCCATCACATCCGACGCCTTTTTCGACTTTCTTGAGCTATTTCTGGACAAGAATGACCTCTATCCCGTCCGCTACCAGATGGCCTATGACATTGCAGCCGGATTCACCATTTTCCTTGACAGCAACAATCCGGATGTGCGGCAGATAGCCTCTGGTGAAGACTTCCTGGTCAATTCCTACTACTTGAAATGGAATCTTGGTCAGATTGAACTGGGTAGATACTACGAGCGGCTAATCTGCTCAAATGGCCAAATAGAAACCATAAAAAATAAGGAAGCAAGAATCACTACCATCCAAAAAGACCAAATCAGCGGAATACTGGGTCTCCCGCAGAACTCCGGATTTTTGACAGCTTCTTTTGATAAGTTCCGAAACAAAGCCCTCGAGGCAATGGAAGTCAGCGCGTCGATCGCTGAGCTGAAGCTGGTTTCGGACAAACTCGACCATTTCCTGATTGACAAAAAGGACGCCATGGCCATTGCACCTTATGGCAAAGAGTTACAAATGTACCTAAATGCCGGATACGACGGGGCGACGGATCATCTCAAACAGATGAAAGCGAGCATGTCTGTATGGGAACTATACAATGCCGTGACCGACTATGCGTCAAATAACTCCGTTTGGGATAAGGACGATAACCGACGGGGAATGCTTCAGGGAGAAGCACTCAAATTCCTAATGCGGGAGAGGGACGTCAAAAACTATTCGGATGTATTCTCAAAAGTTCGTGACTTCTCGCTATGATCCAGTACATTGCGGATGAAGCACATTTCACGGAGGTCATTGCTCGCGCTGCCAACGTGAAGAAACACCTCTGGATTGGAACCGCCGATATAAAAGACCTTTATGTCGGCGAGCGTCCCTTCCTCGGGGTCCTTGCCGACCTCATCAGTAAAGGGCGGGAAGTCCGGCTGATTCACGCCAAGGAACCCGGTCCAAACTTCCGTGAAGATTTCGACCATTACCCCGTGCTGTTTTCCGGGCTGGAACGTGTACTATGCCCGCGCGTGCATTTCAAACTTATTATCTTCGACCTCAAGCTTGCCTACATCGGCTCGGCAAACCTCACCGGCGCCGGCCTGGGGATGAAAAGCACCCGAAACCGCAACTTTGAGGCGGGCATCCTGGCAGATGATCCAGTCCTGGTAGAGGCTGCCATGAACCAGTTTGATTCGGTCTGGGCCGGCTTCAAATGCAAAACCTGCGGTCGCAAACAGTATTGCTCTGATCCAGTAGAAGGACGATGATAATCAATCTCAGGGGAGATAATATCTTCGCATTCTCCGACACACACGGGATGTATCGGCGGCTCTCAATACCTGCCGATGCGGACATCCTCATCAGTGCCGGAGATGCCTGCGAAGGCTTCAACCCGGCAGACCTGGAGGACTTCTCCGACTGGTACACATCTATTCCCGCTAAGCTCCGAATCTTCGTTCCCGGCAACCACAACCGCATCTTCAACCAGGAGCCGGCACGAGCGCGGAATCTGATTCCCGGCGGAGTTGTCTATCTGGAGAATGAAGGGATAGAGTTCGACGGCATCAAATTCTACAGCGTCCCTGCAAGGCCTTATCTGAAGACTCCGGTCACTATCCCTTCTGATGTTGACTTCCTCATCACCCACGGTCCAGCGTATTCCTATCTGGACCGGGACCTTGGCTGCAAGCAGCTCTTCCTCTCCGTTGCCAGTGCCCGTCCGAAGTACCACATCTTCGGCCACGTCCACGAAGAAGGCCTACAAAGAAAGGCGATGCTTGGCGGCACCACCTTTCTCAACGTATCTTATTTCGAGGAATTCAGAAGGAATCTGGAACGATAGCCCCGTTTAACGAGATCGACAATCCTTTGTTTTGACGAGCAGTACCTTGGAGCATATCTTTTACTATCGCTTCTTGGAAAGCATACCCGGTAAACACTTCCGGATCTGGCACAAACTTGATGTAGGTACCGTTGTCCTCGGCCGTTTTCTCAATTCCTTTCTCGAGAAGATTCCCCTTGGAATACTTAGCCCAGGAACATTCCCCATCACGGAAGGATGCTACATAAAAGTCAATGGAGAGAGCGTTCGTCACTTTGACGGGATGAATGGTAACTCCTTTGGGATTTGCCCCCATTCCTACGGATATGCCGCTTGTGGCAGATACAACGGACTCAAGCGGGATCCCTCTGCTATAATCCCTGACAACGGCATAGTCATTCTTAACCTCGACAGAAAAGCCTTTGCCGAATCCCATTTGGAACTCATCCATCGCCATGACCAGAACCCCCTTCAACAAGGTGTAGATTCCGTCCTTCGGGTCGGAGCCATCGCCCAGCTGGCCAATGTACATCTCAGACCGCCTTTGAATATGCTCGTTCCATTCAAGTGTCTTGATGCTATTGTCATCAAACTGATCTTTTGCGGGTTTATGATTCTGTCCCATGGGTTCAATTGTTTACGATTACAAATTTAAGCATTTTTCCTGCCAAACCTTGGCAACTCTCCTTCGGTTATTACGTTAATTGTCGAAAGCCCAGCAAAAAACGCTATCTTTGTATGATTGCACTAAAACTGCTAACATTTAGCAGGATTGTTTACTATCTTTGTACAAAACAATAATTATGGCTGAAAATAAAATCGAATTAAAATCGGTACGCGAACTTCTTGGGATGAAGTTCTTTATACCCAACTATCAGCGAGGTTATCGGTGGACAGAACAGCAGGTTTTGGACTTGTTGAATGATATAAGGGACTTTTCTTATATCAAGCGTAAAGACTACGAGTATTATTGTCTTCAGCCGCTTGTAGTCAGGACGATGGCCGAGAAAGACAAGATGCTTAACGACCTGGATCTGAATGAAACGTGGTATGAGGTTATCGATGGCCAACAACGCCTCACGACTCTATATATGATACTAACCGCCTTAAAACCAACCATCAAGGCTTTAAGGTTGCCCACGGCTTTGTTTGAATTAAGGTATCAAAGAAAGACAGATACTTTTAATGGGACGAAGTTTTTACAGGATATTGGACAATTAAACGGCATAGAGAATAGTCATATTGATTACTACCATATGAGCACAGCTTACTCAACCATTATGAAATGGCTGGAGGATAGTAAATCTGATGACTGTAGAAAGCCTGTGAACGTTAGAAAATTTTGTAATGCGTTACTTAAGTATCAACTTGATGATGACCCTAAGAAACCTCGTGATAAAGCAAAAAATGTCCGTTTTATCTGGTATGAATCAGTCGGTGAAGACCCGATAAAGGTTTTTACTCGTTTAAATATCGGCAAGATTTCTCTGACAAATGCTGAACTCATTAAAGCGTTATTTTTGAATCGAACCAATTTCAATAGCGAGAATGATGAATACTTGGAACTGAAGCAGATGGAGATAGCTAATGATTGGGATAATATGGAATATGCGCTTCAGAATGATGAACTATGGCTTTTCCTTAACGAAAGAAACTATGACCGTCCTACCAGAATAGATTTTCTGTTTGATTTGATCCTTGAGCATAATTCTTTGAAATTGGACTCCAAATTGATTCGTTCATTTGGGTCTGATGCTTATAATACTTTCCGATACTTTTACGAGTATTTTTCTTCGGGAAAGGCAAGTATCAAGGACTGCTGGGAAGAAGTCAAAAAACCATTCCGTACATTTCTGGAATGGTTCAACGACTCCGAGTTGTTCCATTATGTAGGGTACCTGGTGGAGTGTCGCATGTCGATTTCAGAACTCTTGGGGGAATGGGAAAAACAGACGGAGAAATCTGAGTTCGTTCAAGTGCTCAAGAATAAGATTAAGGCGATAATTAACTCATGTCCGGCTCTGGATTATCAATACAAAGATGATGGCGGAGATAAAAAGAAATGCAAACGTATTCTCCTATTTCATAATATCCAGACCGTGGTCAATCAAAACCATAGTCAGTTAAGGAACGAAAAATATCATGGTGCCGCTTTTTATAGATTCCCGTTTCATCTTTATAAGTTAGAGGGATGGGAAGTTGAGCATATCAATTCAAACACCAGTAATCCGGAATCTGATGTGGACACCCAGAGGGAGTGGCTCCTGAATGTGTATATTAGTGCTGACCCTGACATTCAGGAAAAGATACGAGCTGCGTGCGAAACGAAAAAGAATGAAGACATAAGCGAATGCTATGCAGAGGTCAAATTGCTGTTCCCGTTTCAAAATGACTGGACAGTTGAAGAAAAAAACAGGATTGGAAATTATGCATTACTGGACTCTTCCACAAATAGAAGCTATGGTAATGCGATATTCTCCGGTAAACGCAGGATAATAATCGGGAAGGATAAAGGTCAGCTTATTTCTGTTCCGAAATTCTCCAAAGATCGCTTACTGATAACGGATGTCGACAAAGACGCTGATTCTTCATTTGTCCCTCCTTGCACAAAACAGGTGTTTCTCAAGTACTATTCTGCAGCAACGGGGAATAACAACTATTGGACAAAGGAAGACGCCGCCTCGTATGTCAAAGATATCGAAGATTGCATCGCCGTTTTAAACGCATAAGGAGTACAATTATGGAAAGCATTTCTTTTTGGAACTTTATCAAAAAATATCAGATTGAAATTCCTATAATACAGCGCGATTATGCTCAGGGTAGAACTGGGAAGGAAAAACTACGCGAAATCTTTCTTTCCAGTTTAAAGCAGGCCCTGGATGGCAAACTGCCTCACGATGAAACGGTATTGAAGCTTGATTTCGTCTATGGCGCAACTGAAAAAGGTCATATGTTGCCCCTTGATGGGCAGCAACGTTTGACAACGTTATGGCTGCTTCACTGGTACGTTGCCTTGAGGTCAGGTAACTTTAAAGAAGCTTGTGACTTTCTTCTTAGGTTCTCTTATAAAACCCGTATTTCATCCCGCGATTTCTGCGCAAAATTGTGTGAACCTTCATTGTTTGAAAGATTCGACCAGACAAAGCAGAGTATTACAGACTACATTACAAAACAAACATGGTTCTATTCAGCATGGAAACAAGACCCTACCGTCAAATCTATGCTGACAATGCTCAAAGGGGCGAAAACAACGAACAAGAAAGGTGTCGATATTATTGATGGAATTGAGGAACTGTTCGAGTTAACAACAACAGAGGAATTTCAACAGTATTGGAACAAACTAACTTCCGAAACCGGCGCTCCTATTGTATTCTATCATCTTGACCTGGAAGATTTTGGCCTCTCAGATGATCTTTATATAAAGATGAATGCCCGAGGAAAACAACTAACTGCTTTTGAGAATTTTAAAGCAGACCTAATCGGATATTTAAAAGATAGGTGTTCTGATGCAAAAGAACAGGGAGGTATTGATAAGACAAAGTGGGAAGCCCTGCTCGATGTAAAAAATGGACTGCCGCTTAAAATGGACACAGTCTGGACGGACATTTTCTGGAACAATAGATCCAAAGGAGTCCTAAAAGAAGATAGTACATTAGTAATGTCAAATCAGATGGACGGAATCTTTCTGGCATTCATTAACCGATTCTTTTGGGATTCACTATTTATGGAGAAGGATTCTACCGGCAAGTATCTTTTACCCTTAGGAGAAGGAACCCTCCCAGATGGTTCTAAATCTTATACTATCGAAGCAAGCAACCCATCATATAAATACCTGAATGAAGACAGATACGATCTTTATTCAGATTTAGAGCCGTACAAATACACAGCGAAAAAGGACATCCCTCTTGAATTGTTTGAAAAATTGTCGATTGTTCTTGATCGAGTTGCATCGTATTCTGGACAATGGCCTTCCTGCAAGTGGGATAAAGAATTCAGGTTTATCCCAGAATATGTATTAGATAACAATGGTTATAATTTAGAAGATTTTAATGCGTTTAAAGATAGCTATTTGAAATGCACGTCGCTTACTCAGACTCAAAGGATTGTTTTTCATTCAATTGTAAAGTATTTTGAAGAAGGTGAAGGGGAAACAATGTCATTTGAGAAATGGCTCCGTGTGGTATGGAATCTTATTTCTGGTGAAGGAACAGACGGACGACCGCAAATCAGAAGCACTCAAGCTGTCAGGACAGCCATTGAGTTCATCGACAAACTGGATAGTCACAACGTTTATGAAAGTTTGAAGAATCTTGAAGGCTCAAAATGGGGCACGTCAGATTTTGACAAGCGTTGCCGTGAAGAAGTTATAAAGGCCATTCAGATTCAGGATGGAACAAGAAATGATGGCGAAACTTGGGAAAGTATCATCACTAACGCTGAAAATACCGCGTTCTTTAAAGGCGCAATCAGGTTCTTATACCAGGACAAGAATGGAAATGTCGATTGGCCCAGTTTTGATACTAAGTTTAAGAATGCCAAAACCTATTTTGACGACAATAGGCTATTCTCTTACTCGGATCTAAGATACTTCATCGGAAGATGCGAATCAGAGCAGGAGATTCGCTCTATAATATATGATATCCGCCCTTATACATGGATGGCGAACTTAATGAATGAGGATTTAATGCTACCAGTTTCTGAATTCCTTAACGTGATGCCAGAGGATAATCCTCAGTGCTGGAGTCTAAAGGATAACATTCTCAATTCCAAGTTATCGTCAGCCGTGAAGGACATCGTGGATTCAGACTTGCTATCAGAGATGACATACTGGGGTTCACATGTCGATGACTGCCATTTTCGCGATGACTTATATGGTTTGACCGCTCTTCTCCCTTATAACGCTAAATCGGAACAGAAAAAATTTGTAATTGGTCATTTTCGAAACAGTTTTCTGTCTCAACTGATAATAAATAAAGTTATTGAGTCAGGACATAAGATTAACAATTGTAATTATTTCTGGGGATGGGATATATGGTTCCGTTATAATAACCAGACTTTCCTGTGGGATAGATACAACGGGATTTATATTGTTGATGAAGCAAGCCAGTATTTGCAGGTTGAAGATGAGAGTGGTTCGAAGCAATATGCTCACTTCATAATGGATGAACAGAAAGATTCATTTTTCTTCTTGGATCATCTCAACAAACTAATAAAAAAACTAACTGAAGCCAATCATTCTTGATTATTTTGACGCTGTTTACATATTATAACCAACATAACATCTATTCCGTCTGCTACTCTTTGGCAACTCCATGCCGTAACTTCGCGGCATGAAACAGAACACAGAAGAGCCCGACTATCGTTCGATGAACGAGGTCCAGCTCAAATATGAACTCATCAAGCTCGAGAAGAAGATTCTCGACATTATCGGCGATCCCATCGATTACAAGCACTATAGCCCGTTCCTGGACTGGTGCTGGGACGATGCGAAGGTCGAGGCGGTCGAGGAAATAATGCTGGACCGCAGCTACATCCTGAATCTCCTATTCGAAATACACTGCACGCCGGCCGAGGTAGCAAGGCTGGAGAAAATCAACGGCATGTTGCTGGAGATGACTAACCGGACCTATCACCGCACGGCCGACATGATGCGTGCGCTGATGGTGACGAAGAAGGATGATCTGGACGATGACTATGAACTGGAGGGTAAGCTCGCTCCGCGGTTCGACATCCCGTATTCGGTGCTGCGTCTGGAGGATGACGACTATTACGGCTCCGACTTCATCCGGATGGCGGCCATCCTTCAGGAAACGGAGAAGTACAAGCCCCTTTTGGCAGATGTGTCTTGTGATTGGTGGCGCTTGAAGGACAAAACTCCGTCGGCCACGGACGAGGAGCTGGAGTGCGCAAATATAATGGATGACGAGGATTCCTGGGCCGAAGGTCCGCTACGGCATCCCAAATTGGTTCATATCAAGGTCTGCTACGCTCTCCATGCGTTATGCACCCACATGAACTGGTCCATTCCGGACGTTCTGCGCATCAACGATTTCTCCATAGAAGTCAAGCTTACCGTCCAGCAGTTCTCCGACCAGGAAAAGAATCGGCTCTGGTGGTGGGATAAGTATGACCTCCCACGCTTCAAGGAAGTGCTTTTGAAGGAAGCGGCGGCACGCCCGGAAGGCCTTCCGCTGGAAACATCGCTCCTGCAGCGCTGCCGGGACTACTTCGAGGACAATGCCGATGAAGTCCTTGCCAAAGTCGGCATCTCAGACGTTGACCGCTATCTGGAATCCCTGAAACACAAAATCGATAATCCTTACCAAGAATGACACTCAAAGACCTGATTCTCAAATATGAGTTCGACACCGTAGTGCCGGACCTCCTTACCGTTGACGAGCCCATCAAGGACAACCTTTGCGCCTTCAAAGAGGCATACGATACACTCCGCCGTATGGCCCCGGGAGATGCCGGTGACGAGCAGATTGTTGTCAGTTTAGAGGTGGAGACCGAGGAAGACGACACCGAGGTAGAACGATACCTGCACGCATCAAACTGCGAAGGTGACCTCTGGGATTCATCCCTGGCGAAAGAAGTGGTCATCGAGGCCGATATTACCGAGATTCGAGCCCTGGCGCAAATCCTTTGGCATATTACCTTCTTTGGCTTCACGCCTAACCACGAAGGGTATAGAAGCCATCAGATCAAAAACAAGTACGAGCGCAAGGCTTCTTTGCTGGGGTATCATCAGTTCTGCAATTATGCCCGCATCAAGCCCAAGAAGAATCCCACCGACTGGGAACTCCGTTGCTCCCTGTCGCTTGACGACTGGGATATATATCACGCCCGCGAAGCACATCGCAACAGGGCAAAGCGGATGCGGGACGCCCGTCAGGACCGCCAGATTGCCAAGTATAAACGCCTGGGGAAAATCCAAAGGCTGATAGACAGCATTGTGGCCACCAGCTGGGATTCAGACTACGCGGACTACAAATACCTCTTTGACACAAAGGAATTCTATGTGTTCGAATTCTACTCCATGACAACAAGCAAAGAGGCCCGGGCGCAGTACATTGTCGATAATTTCGTCAAATACTTCAACGAAGACCTAACCCAATATAAACGCACGGATATGGTGATCTCCTCCGGAGAAAAGAACGGAGTGACGTTCCTTGAAATGCATTCTCTTTGCACCGCCATTTACCCGCGTACAGGCCTGATTCTGGACGAGGAAGGACATCCTGTTGGCCACTCGACACCGCACAAGCCGGAATACCACGTGCATTTTGCCACTGACCCCAACCTTGGCGATGACCTGTACGTTCGACTAATTTGCAGCCGATAGGATTTGAAGTGTCCACCGCTGTCCACCACTGTCCACCGTGTCTGAGTTTTCCTGATTTTGGTTGACTCGATTTCGTCTTAACCCTAGGAGAAGTTGACTCTGATTATACGTTATTACTGATATTTGTTGACCTCAGGTTCCTATTCCTGAGATTTGTTTACTCACCAGGTCTTATCCCTGTCAGGGGTTGACTGGAGGCCTTTAAGCCGGAAGGATGCCCCTGACAGTTTTGCAAAGGTAAACTATTTTCAGGGATATCCAACTTATTTTTGATTGCTTCTTCTCTGTAACTGTGCCATTTCTTCTCTATTTCACCGTTAAGTATTGCAGCCTGTACAGGTGTCATCATATTTATGCTCATGTGAGGTCGACGAGTATTGTAGAAGTTCACAGCGGCAGCCACAGCGTTGATTACCTCCCGTAGCGACATAAAGATCTTATCCTTCAGCAGTTCATTTTTTATTGTATTATTGATACGTTCTGCCTGAGCGTTATCTTTGGGATCACCCGATTCGGTCATACTGATGCGTATATTGTTATCTCGTAGGATCTTGACATACTCCAAACTTGCATACTGGCATCCTCTGTCTGAGTGATGTATAAGTGTGTGGTCTTTACCTTCAAGTCGCATGAGAGCCATCTGGAGTGCAGCTATGGGATACTCCGTACGGAGAGAGTCTCCTACACTCCATCCTACGATCTCCTTGCTATATGCATCAAGTATCAATGACAGATAACAGAAGCGATAGTCTCCGTCCTGTTTCCAGATAGGTATGTATGTGATATCACTCACCCACAATTGGTTTGGACCTGTAGGGATGAGGTCTTTTATGATATTTGGGAAGGTTGGTAGACCATGTGTAGAGTCAGTCGTGCGTGGCTTGCGCATCTTCAATCGCACCTTCATCCCAGACTCAACCAAGAGGTCTGTAAATGCATCTCGTCCAAGTATGTCTTCCTCATAACGGAAGTCATTCTGGTACATTCGCCATATCTTCGTAATGCCCATTCCAGGATCATCCTTGCGGACTCCCAAGGCATATTCAACTGCAAAAGATCGCATTGCAGCTCTCGAAAGAGTGCGCTGCTCATCATACTTGTAGTAAGCCTGCTTGCTCTTGCCAAACAGCTCGCAAAGACCCTGTACCTGATACTGTGCAGGGTCTTTTGCGTGCAGGTTCTCTACCGTTTGGCGCCAGCTTTTTTTCTTATCGAAATGTTGAACTTGGCCTCGGCCACATTGATCATCTCGTCGTATGCATCTCGCGCCAACTCAGCCATACGTAGTTTCGCCTCAAGTTCCGCTATACGGGCCTGGGCATCTTGCTCTATAACAGGCGTTGTTTTGTTATCAGTCTGAGGCATATCTTGTTCTTCACTTTTTATAGCAAATTTAGCAATTCTGCTAGAAATAGTAGACTTTGATAAGCCAATAACACGCCCAATAGACCTCGTTGACATGCCAGAATCATACATCTTCTTAATTTTAAGGTCTAACGGTGAAAATGTAAACTTAAATTGGCTCGGATTCGTTGCAACTTGATACTGGGTTATCCACCTCTTAATGGTAGTTGCACCGACTGGAACTCTCGCCGCAATATGACTCTTTCTTAATCCTTCTTCGAAATGAAGCCTACATTAACCTGAAAAAGGTTGACTCAAAAAGGGCTTTGTCCGGTGAAAAGCCTGTTTGGCCGGACGAAACGGCTCTGAATGACTTCCCATCCGGGGAAAGGAGGGTTTGGCCGGATGGGAACGCTCCACGGGTAAAATTAGGACTTTTTCAATACAGGAATCCGAACATCCATAGTGGTACTTGATTGTCAAAGACATATTCTATTGTATCCTTGACCACATAGGCGTCTTTTAAATTGGATATTTGTTTCTTTCCTTTGTTGCGCCCGCCCACTTCGAAAGTCTTTCCGTCAATCTCAAAATCCGAAACAGGAGATTCTACCGTATCGTACTTCTGCTTAGTCCAGCAATAAAAGATAGTCTCTCTGGCATTCCCCGTGTCCGGATTTTCGCCCGAAAGGACATAGGACATATTGGAATTCTGGAGATAAAGCTTGTCCATTTTGCGGAGAATTGCGTCCCCGTTCGCTTTCATACGCAGGACGGAAACAAGTTCGGCTTTTTCCAGATATTCCAGATATTTGGGAAGTTCGTCGCGATTTAATTCCAAGTCTCTTGCCATATCCGAAAAATTAATCTTGACAGGGACGCTCCTGGAAATGTAGTACATGAATTTCTTGAGCTTCTGCGTGGCGGCGATGGTCATCCTGGCGTATTTTGGAATGTCGACCTCAACGGTAGTGTTAATGACTTGTCGCATACGAGTTTCGAATTCCGGTTCTTGAAAAAAAGGATAGCAGCCCTTTTTCATATATTCTTCGAAGTATTTCAACGGTCGTTCAGCTCCGTACGGAAAATCAATTATTCCTTGCAGTACATCTTCCAAACTGGCAGGTTTTAATGACCAGCCATTGCGCAAGTTCAAGTATTCGCGGAACGACCAGACAGGAAGATGGTACTCGATGACGCGGCGACTAAGGTCGGCGCCACCATCTTTAAGATCCAATATTGAACTGCCGGAATATACGACATGGAGCAGCGGAAGGCCATCGTAGATGTTCTTGACCTCCTGGCTCCAGCCTGGATATTTATGAATTTCGTCTATATACAGATATTTCCCGCCACGGGCGAAGAAGCTCTTGGCAGTATCAAGAAGAGTGTGTGCACTGAAGTATATATCATCTGCAATCACGTAAAGGGACTCATTCTTGTTCCCGGTTTTCTTGATGTGTTGTAGGATGAGAGTGGATTTACCGACACCTTTCTGGCCTAAGATACCCAAGATGCGGACATCCCAGTTAATGGTGTCGTGCTGCTCCCGGAAAAAGTTCATAGGAGTCAGTTCCAGAAGTTGATGGAATTGTTCGTAGAGTATCTGCATAATATATTGCGGTATTTGTTCTGCACAAATATAAGAAAATTGCTGGAAAGTTTACGCAATATTTGCGCAAAGTGGCGGGATTTTATACGCAGCTGCACCAGACGCGAGGGGAAAACCGCGTGTATCTGTAAAACCGGAAACTTTTTTCCCAAATGCCCTGTTTTTTTGCTATTTTTGAAACGAAAAAATAGAAGCAATGAGTAGTAAAACTAGTCCGGATAAGATTTTGGTGCGAGGCGCGAGGGTGCATAACCTAAAGAATGTGGATGTGGACATTCCGCTGGGGAAGATAGTGGGCATAGCCGGAGTGTCGGGGTCGGGAAAGTCCTCGCTGGCGCTCGGGGTGCTATATTCCGAAGGCTCAAGGCGTTATCTTGAGTCGCTTTCGACCTATACCAGAAGGAGGATGACGCAAGCGGCCAGAGCGGACGTGGACGAAGTCCTTTATGTCCCTGCGGCTCTTGCCCTGCATCAGAGGCCTGGCGTTCCCGGTATACGCAGCACTTTCGGTACCGGAACGGAACTACTTAATAGCCTTAGACTTATGTTCTCCCGATTGGCCAGCCACCGATGCCCTAACGGACATTATGTGGAGCCATCGTTACGCGTCGCCGCAGGGAAGGATTTGGTCTGTCCCGTGTGCGGCGAGCATTTCTATCCTCCGGGAGCGGAAGACTTGGCATTCAATAGTCAGGGCGCGTGCAGGACTTGCGATGGCACTGGTACCATTCGTACAGTCGACGAATCGACGCTCATACCGGACGAGAATCTCACGATAGACGAAGGTGCGGTCGCTCCCTGGAACACCCTGATGTGGTCGCTTATGAAAGATGTCTGCAGGGCTATGGGCGTGCGTACCGACGTGCCTTATAAGGACTTGACGGATAAGGAAAAAGACATCGTCCTTCACGGACCGGCCGAGAAAAAGCACATTTTATATAAGGCGAAGAACTCTAACGATGCCGCCGAATTGGACTTCACTTTCTATAATGCCACTTACACTGTCGAGAATGCATTGGCAAAGGTCAAGGACGAGAAGGGGATGAAGAGGGTGGAGAAGTTCCTGAAATTCGACGTGTGCCCGGATTGTGCCGGCACCAGGCTTTCCGATGCAGCCAGAGCTCCGAGGCTTCGGGGAATATCCCTCGCCCAGGCCTGCACTATGACCCTGACCGAGATGGTGGAATGGGTCAAGGTCGTGCCGGCATCGCTTCCGGAGGAGATGCGGCCTATGGCCAAAAGCATCTGCGAGGCATTCTTGGACACGGCCAAGCGCTTGATGGACTTGGGGATAGGCTATCTGTCCCTGGACCGTTCGGCGGCGACCCTATCGACCGGGGAGCGACAGCGAATGCAATTGGCCCGAGCAGTCAGAAACCGCACTACGGGTGTACTTTATGTGCTGGACGAGCCTTCGATTGGCCTGCATCCTTCGAACATCATCGGCCTCTGCGGTGTGATGGACGACCTGATCGCAGACGGAAATTCGGTGGTGCTGGTCGACCATGATACCCAGATTCTGGCCAAGTCCGACTGGATGATCGAGATGGGGCCAGGTGCCGGTTCGAACGGCGGTGCAGTGATGGCGCAGGGTACGATCAGCGACATAGAGGCCAATTCGACCTCTCGCATCGGCCCGTTCCTTTCGGGCAAGGCTTCGGTTATGATTAGGCAGCAGGCCAATGCCGAAGATATGTTCGGCGAAGGAAAGATTTCGATGACTACGGATGCCATCCATACGGTCAGACCGCTCAAGGTGGAGATTCCCAAGGGACGGCTTACCGTGGTTACCGGAGTTTCCGGGTCGGGTAAGACCACGATGGTGCTGGAAAGTCTCATCCCGGCCCTTCAAGCGAGGATTTCGGGGCGCGAGCTGCCCTCGCACGTAAAGTCGATCGAGGCCGAGGGAATACGCCAAGTGAAACTCATAGATGCTTCTCCGATAGGCATTAACGTCCGCTCTACCGTCGCCACCTATGCTAACGTCAATGACGAACTCAGAAAAGTCTTTGCCAAGACGCCCGATGCTAAGAAGCACGGCTATAAGGATGGGGACTTTTCCTATAATACGGGCAAATTGAGATGTCCTACCTGCGATGGCACTGGCGTGATAAGCCTTGACGTGCAGTTCCTTCCGGACGTGGACATACCGTGTCCCGATTGTCGAGGGTCGAGGTATTCGAAGGTCGCAGGAAGCATAAGGAGGGAGAATGCTGCCGGAGAATTCCACTCGCTTCCGGAACTTATGGATATGGACATCAATTCCGCACTGGATGCGTGCGCAGATTTGCGGCTTATCAGTCAGAGACTTAGGGTCCTTCGTGACCTCGGACTGGGATATCTGACATTAGGAGAGGAGACTCCGAGCCTGTCGGGTGGTGAGGCCCAGAGGCTTAAATTGGCTAGCGAAATGGGTAGGGGACAGAGCGACTCGGTATTCGTGTTCGACGAGCCTACCATAGGTCTTCATCCGTCGGATGTGATGACGCTTCTTAATGTCTTTCAGAGTCTTATCGACCACGGAGCTACAGTTATCGTAATCGAGCACGATTTGGATGTCATCCGTAATGCAGACTACGTCATAGATATGGGTCCGGGAGGCGGCACCGAAGGCGGACGTATAGTCGCGACGGGCACTCCGGAACAAATCCGCGCGTCAAAGGAAAGTGCGACCGGAAAATTTGTGTAAATTCGCTTCGGAAATAGTGCATTTTCATGGATTTTAATCGTATATTCGCAGAATCCGGAATGCGCGCCGAAAGGCGCGATGCCCGCGATGATAAATAACACGTTGATATGTCTAAGAAATCTACCTTTAAGTCGAACTGGCCGAAATACGTTCTCCAGTGGGGCGTATTGGCACTGCTGATTTTCTTTTTGAGCGGACTTGCTTCGCTTGTGTTTACTGATATAAAAGCTACGGATCCGGAGAAATACTGTCCGTTCGGTGGCTTGGAGGCTCTGGGAACCTACTGGGCTAATGGCTCGCTGCCTTGCTCCATGACAAGTATGCAGATCGCTATGGGCGTGGCCCTCGCGGCGGTAGTCGTGCTTTTCGGCAAATTGTTCTGTGGTTATCTCTGCCCTATAGGCTCGGTGGAGGATCTCCTTAAGAAACTAAGACAGGCTATCGGCTTCAAGGCCATCAACATAAACGAGCACAGTATCGTCGACAAGGTGCTGAGAATCGTGAAGTATGCGCTTTTGTTCATTGTCTTCTATATGACGATGACCGCAAGCGAGCTTTTCTGTAAGAATTTCGACCCGTACTACGCTGCGGCTACCGGGTTCAAGGGAGAGATTACGCTTTGGATGTCCATAACCTCACTGGTGCTTGTAATTTTACTTGGCCTAATCGTGGATAGGTTCTGGTGCAAGTATATCTGCCCGCTCGGGGCTATCTGCAACTCTCTCAAGTTCTGGGTGTGGATGGTCGTGCTGGTAGGCGTATGGTGGATTCTGGGTCTTCTCGGACTGCACTTGAGTTGGGTATGGCTGATCGGTGGCATGAGCTTACTCGGCTATCTTCTGGAGATTCTTTGCGGTAGGCCTAAGCTACAGCTTCTCGGAGTGGTTCTCGACAAATGCAAATGTAACGGCAACTGCCGCCTCTGCCAGAAGAATTGTCCTTATAATATAGATGTTCCATCATTTGATGGTAAGGTTAATTCCGTAGACTGTACTCTCTGCGGTGAGTGCATCGCTTCCTGCCCTCATGGTGCCCTCAGTGTAGGCGTAAGGAAAAACTCTGATGGAAAGCATTGTAAGGGAGCCAAGTATTTGCCGGCAGTACTTACTGTAGTGGCTTTGGCTATAGCGATTGTCGTCGGAGGCAAGTTCGAGGTCCCTACGATCGACGAGAAGTGGGGGATAGAGCCTGGAATGAAACTGGAAACGGTTAAGGTGGAGGGCCTCAAGTCGGTTAAGTGCTTCGGCAGTTCGATGACATTCAAGGCCAAGATGGAGAAGGTGCCTGGAGTTCACGGAGTCAAGACTTTCGTCGGAAGCCATACGGTCGTAGTTACCTACAATGCTAACGTCATCGACGCAGAGAAGGTAGAGTCTTTGATTTTCGTTCCTTCCAAGTTTAGGGTAAACAGCCTGGAGCCTGGGCAGTACGATTCACTCAAGTGCGTGACCATCAGGACTGAAAAGATGTTCGACAAACTCGACCTTAACTATCTGGGACTGCAGATGAGGCTCACCGAAAAGAAAATCTACGGTTTGGAGTCCCTATACGATTGTCCTCTTGTAGTCAAAGTCTATATGGCACCTGACGAGGATTTGGATGAGTCGTGGTTCAAGCATATCGTCGAGAAGAAGACGCTTGATATGCCTGTTCACGGCGGCGGTGTCAAGACGACTGAACTTGGATTCAAGTTCATCCGTATGGAGAAGGGATGTACTATGATCTCCACTCCTGACTATCTTAGGATGATGTTCGACCAGTTTACCGCCGTGTACGGCCGTAAAACTAGTCCTGACACGCCTCAGTGGTGGTACGAAATCGTCGACCATAACTATGAGAAACCTATCGTGAGGAGAGGAATGCCATTCCTTAGCAACCATCTTTCTTCACACGAAGGAGTTCTGGGAACCTACCTTACGCTGAACGATGATTTGCAGCCTTGCATTCGCATCCGTTATACGGCCCCTATGACCGAAGACAAGCTTTTCGAACTTATGACGATGCCGAAATGGACCATCCAATTCTCGAAAGACGACATACGCGAGGTGGACGCTAAGTTGAGTTTCGGAAAACCGGGCCACAGCATCCCCGTTAAGTAATCGCACAGTTGAATAAGGAAAGAATCATACTTGGAATAGACCCTGGAACCAATCTACTTGGTTTCGGGGTAATTCGTGTAAATGAAAAGGGAAAGCCTGAGTTCGTAGACGCCGGAGTTTTGGATTTGCGTAAGGAAAAGGATGCATATCAAAAGCTCATGATGATAAGACGCTATGTCTCGGAAGTGTGCGATAATTACAAACCGGAACATCTGGCCATAGAGTCTCCTTTTATGGGAAAAAATGCTCAGGTCATTTTCAAATTGGCCCGGGCGCAGGGTGTGGCTCTGGAAGTAGCTGTGGAAAAGGGACTTGAGATAACGGAATATGCCCCGCGAAAGGCTAAGATCGCCATTTGCGGTAATGGCGCCGCTTCTAAGGAACAGGTTAGTTTGATGGTCCAGAAAACGCTTGGCATTAAAATTGATAACTATCCGCTGGACTCGACTGATGCTCTCGCTATAGCGCTTTGCCACTATTATCAGATGGAAAGTCCTCTTTCTGCAGTTAAAGAGGGGAACTCGTGGGAAAAGTTCATAGCATCGCATCCCGATAGAGTCAAGAAGTAGTGTATGAAACCAAAACTCCGTTATTATTTTGCAACCCTTGTGGTGGGTTTGCTTTTAAGCGTTGGCGCATTTGCGCAGTCTCGCGCCTTTAATGTAAAAGCCGTAGTTAAGGACGGCTCATCTTCCGAAAATCTTTCATTCGTAACCGTGGTGATAGCCCGCCCGGGCGCCAACAAGCCTACAGCTTATGCGCTCTCCGGCGAAGATGGCTCTTTGCTCATAGAGGCGATAAGACCGGGAAAGTACATCCTTAAGGCTGAACTTCTCGGGTACAAGACGTTTGAAATCGAATTTGAGGTTAAGGATAAGGATGTGGATTTGGGCGAGTTGAAGCTCCAGTCTAACGAAGAGCAGCTTTCTGCCGCCACTGTTTCGGCTGTGGGTAATCCCATCCAGATGAAATCCGACACTATTTCCTTTACAGCCTCGTCGGTGAAAACCACCGATAACGATATGCTTGAGGACCTCCTGAAAAAGATTCCGGGCATAGAGATTTCGGAAGACGGCAGCATAACCCATAATGGCCGAAGCATAGAGAAGATTACCATCGACGGGAAGACTTTCTTCCTGGACGACCCTCAGTTGGCATCTAAAAACCTGCCGGCCAAGATAGTGGATAAGGTGAAGGTGATGGAGAAGAAATCTGACCAGGCCCAGTTTACGGGCATCGACGACGGCGAAGAAGAGACGATCATCGACCTGTCAGTAAAGAAGGGAATGATGAACGGAACTTTCGGAAATGCATCTGCCGGAGCGGGACACGACGTGCCGACCACAGCGGTACAGGGCGACTATCGCTATCAGACTGCCGCTTTCGCGGGCAAGTTCACGGATAAGATGCAATTGGCCTTCATCTTGAATGCCAATAACACTAACGACCGCGGCTTTCGCGACATCTCCGGTAATATGATGGGTGCGATTCGCGGTGGCGGAATGGGTCGTGGCCAAGGAGGCTGGGGACGCAGTAACGGTATCACCACCTCTTTTATGAGCGGACTTAACGGTGCGGCCACCCTCTTTGACAACAAAATGGACTTGAGCGGCAACTACCTGTATAATTACACGAACAAGGATGTGGAGGAGAATTCGTCGAAGACCACTTATCTCGACGACTCGAACTTGCTCTATGACTCGAAGGGTAGCAGTAATACCTATTCGGGGGGACATCGTTTCGGAATGCGTCTGGAGCACAAGTTCTCGGACAATACTTCCGTCATCTTCCAGCCGCAAGTGGATTTCGGAAAGGGTGGATTTGCCGAGAATAGCGAGGATGCCACCAGTACCTATCTTTTCTCGGACGAGAGCACTACTAAGACGAACTCCAGCACGAAGGCTAATTTCGGAGATAATACTAACTTGAATACCAGAGGATTTGCCCTTTTGCGACAGAGACTTTGGATGCCGGGTCAGACTATGACCGTGATGGGAAATTATAGCGTAAGCACGAACAACCTCGTAGGCTACAACAAATCGAACACCACCATCTACGGCGCCGACGGCACCGCTTCTACTTCGCTCGTGGACCAGCATTATACCCAGGACCAGAACACGTACAGCCTTTGGGGAAATGCTACCTTCACCCAGCCCCTCGGTGGAAACTTCTATCTTGAGGCCAATTATTCCTACAGTTGGAACAAGTCCGAGTCGGACAAGCTGACTACCGACGTGCAGACCGGCGAGGTTTCCGACAACTATTCGAACAGCATCGTGAATGAGTACGTCAACCAGGAGGTCGGAGTGAATGCCCTGTATCAGGGAAACGGCTTCCGCGTGCAGGTGGGTATGGCTGCGAAGCCTACCAAGACTCATAACTATACCTCATCCGGTGCTTCCTACAAGGTGGATACGACGATGTATAGAGTCAATTGGGCCCCTAACGCCATGGTGTATTTCGAATTGGGAGAGAACGGCAGCTTGCGATCTTTCTATAATGGTCGCAGCGTTCAGCCTAGCACCTCGCAGCTCATTACAATAGCCGACAACTCTAATCCGCTTTCCGTATCTTTCGGTAACCCGAACCTCTCGCCATATTTCAGACACGACCTTCGAGGAGACGTAAGATACAATAATAAAAAGACTTACACATCGGTAAACGCACGCTGGAGTGCGTCGTATAACGATAATCCCGTGGTAAATGCGACTTGGTATAATAATGGTATCGCCTACACCATGCCTGTGAACGGACCTGCCAGCTTCTCTGCCAATTTCAACGTTTACCTTAACCTTCCTGTTAAGCAGAGCGGCTTTACCATAGTAAATATGGCTCGTGTAGGATATAGCACGTCTTCGAACTATGTGGGAAAGGACATAAACACCTCGGCTTATCTTAAGAGCGACGGCTCGTTGGATTACGATGCCTTTTTCGGCGATTACGATTTGATTCGCTCGAAACTGGTAGACAATAGCACGAATACGTTCACTTTCACTGAAAGATTGGCCGGAAAATACAGAACCGACGCACTGGAGGTGGAGCTGGCCGGAAGGACTCGCATCAATTCAAGCCGCTATGTCATCGAGGAAGTGAAGGATCGCACGACCACGTTTAACAATCAGATTCGCACTACCGCTACTTGGAGCTGGGATCTTGTCGGACTTAGTGCGAAGGGTGAGTTCAACTATAACTGGTATAACGGCTACACTACCGCTCAGCCTTCCGAGTACGTGCTTAATCTCGAGATACAGAAGCAGCTGCTTAATAAGAAGATGACTCTCGCCCTGAAGGGCTATGACATCCTCGGCCAAGCGAAGAACTTGACCGTCACCGATACGGCCAACTACCATACCGAGTCCGTGAACAACACCTTAGGTCGATACGTCATCGTGTCGCTTACCTATCGCTTCGGTAATTTCGGAGGTAACAGGTCCGGTGGTATGGGCGGCCCCGGCGGCCCCGGTGGTCCGGGAAGACCTATGCGATAGGATGACGAAAAATTCTTATATTTGCTCTTGATATGGCAGATACTAACGATAAATACATCGAGATTCTCTCGAAACACGGTATTCGCCCCACTTCGGTGCGAATACTTGTTTTAAAGGCTATCTCAGGCTATCACGACACGTTCTCGCTCAGTGATTTGGAAGCCGATTTGGAAAGCGTGGACAAATCCAGCATATTCAGGACATTAATTCTTTTCGCCGAACACCACGTGGTTCACGTGATGGAAGACGGGAGTGGTTCGACCAAGTATTGTTATTGTCATAACGACCATGATTGTGCCGTGGAGGAACTGCACTGCCATTTCTATTGCGAAAAATGTCATAAGACTTATTGTCTGGAAGACACTCATATACCTATAGTAAACTATCCTAAGGATTTCGAGCTTCACGAAGTGGAGTATCTTCTTAAAGGACTTTGTCCGCACTGTAAATCACACTAAAAATTGCAACTCGGTTGCAGCAGATAAGCTATAATTTTGCTCTTGTTAAATAATGACGATTATGGAAAAAGAGCAAAAAATTATGGTGGCACGAATCGTGGCGAGCGGAGTGATGCTCGGCCTCGTGTTATTCTTGCCTTTGTCTGAGATGGTGAGGATGTGTCTTTGTTTGGCGGCTTATCTTATAATAGGTGCCGACGTGATTTACGAAGCGGTGGAAAGTATTTTTCATAAGGAACTTTTCGACGAACATTTCCTTATGGCTATAGCCACCGTGGGAGCATTGGCCATAGGGGAGTATCCCGAGGCAGTGGCGGTGATGTTTTTCTATCAGATAGGAGAGTTGTTTTCGGATATCGCCGTGGAAAGAAGTCGCGCTTCCATCTCTTCCCTTATGGACATACGTCCCGATTATGCTAATCTGGAAGACTCCGCAGGCACAGTGCGAAAGGTGTCTCCGTCTGACGTACTGCCAGGAAGCATAATTATGGTAAAGCCCGGAGAAAAGATTCCTATAGACGGGGTGGTAATCAGCGGCGAGTCTTCCCTCGATACGGCAGCGCTAACGGGCGAGAGTATGCCTCGTGACGTGTCCGAAGGGGCGGAAGTGCTTAGCGGAAGCCTGAATATGACAGGGCTTATTCGCATCAAGACCACGAGTTCGTTCGGAGAATCCACTGTATCCAAGATTCTGGACCTCGTGGAGAATGCGCAGACGGGAAAGGCCAAAACCGAGAAGTTCATTACCAGATTTGCCCGGGTTTACACGCCGTCGGTGGTGGCCGGGGCCGTGCTTTTGGCAGTCTTGCCGCCGCTCTTTACAGGGGGAGATTGGCCTATCTGGCTGCACCGTGCACTGATTTTCCTGGTTATCTCCTGTCCTTGCGCACTGGTCATTTCCATTCCTCTCACTTTCTTCGCCGGTATCGGTGGGGCGTCGCGAAAGGGGATTTTGGTGAAGGGCTCGAATTATATGGAAGTGCTTTCGAAGGTGCGTACTATGGTCTTCGACAAGACCGGCACCCTTACTAAAGGCAGGTTCAGCGTCAGTGAAATCTCTGCCGTGGATTCGGACGAGGCCGGTCTTTTGGAAAAGGCTGCACTTGCCGAGAGTTTTTCTTCACATCCGGTGGCTGTTTCCCTTCGAAGTGCTTATGGAAAGCCTCTGGACGAGAGTAGGGTGTCCGACGTGAAGGATTATTCCGGAGAGGGTATTTGTGCGACCGTCGATGGTCAGGGTATTTATGCCGGAAACGAGAAGCTGATGCGAAGAATCGGGGTGGAGCCGGTTCCTGTAAGTAAGATAGGAACAGTGGTTTATGTCGCCACCGAAGGGAAATTCCTGGGCTATATCGTGGTTTCCGATACATTGAAGCCTACTGCTGCCGAGGCGATTGGCCTACTTAAGGCGGCCGGGGTGCAGAAGACGGTGATGCTGACGGGTGACAGGGCCGACGTGGCTAAGGAAGTCGCCGGCGAATTGGCACTGGACGAATATCACGCAGGGCTTCTTCCTGCAGATAAGGTCGAGCGGGTGAAGGCGCTGAAAGAATCTGATGGTCAGGCAGTATTGGCATTCGTGGGAGATGGCGTGAATGACGCTCCGGTGCTGAAATTGGCCGATATAGGAATCGCGATGGGCGGCGTGGGAAGCGACGCTGCGATAGAGGCGGCCGACGTGGTGCTGATGGACGATGACCCGGTGAAGATTGCGTTAGGAATTAAGATAGCGAAGAAGACGCTTCGCATCGTGGTGCAGAATATAGTGTTCGCTATAGGTATCAAGCTTTTGTTCCTGCTTTTAGGCGCGCTAGGCGTGGCAAACATGTGGGAGGCGGTCTTCGCGGACGTGGGTGTCACGGTAATTGCCATTTTGAATTCCCTTAGGGCTATGCGTGTGAAATAATTACGAAATTTCTTCGTATCTTTGGAGGATATGAAAAAAGAGATTTCGGTTGCGGGACATATTTTTAGGGTCGTTCTTCCCGATGACAGTCCATTGTGGGCTGAGATGGGGCAGTACGATCCTTTTTATGTAGAGAGCGATGCTCCCATCTTCGAACTAGAGCTCGTGGATGAACTCCCTACGATGGAAAAGACGCTTTATTTCGACCAGCCTACCGAGCCGGGAGAGACTAAAATAGTGATTTACAGGTGTGGAGAAGATTGGTACTTCGAATCGTCTTCTACCTCGAGCAGGCCTGTTTCGATGAAACTTTGGGCCAATTCCGACTTTACCCTTTCGAAACTCTTGATCGCTTGTCCGAGCGAGTCGCTTTTCGCGATAAACAATGCGCTGATGCTTCAGTACGCCTTCCGCACTGCAGGAATGAATACGCTGGAGATGCACGCATCCGTCATAGAGAATGGAGGCAAAGGCTACCTTTTCCTGGCCAAGAGTGGCACCGGAAAGAGTACTCACAGCAAGATGTGGCTAAGGAATATTCCTGATTCACACTTGCTTAACGATGATAATCCGATAGTTAGAGTGCTCGAAGACGGTAGCGTGAGGGTTTATGGCTCCCCGTGGAGCGGAAAGACGCCTTGCTATAAGAATCTGGATTACCCGGTAGGCGCTATGGTTCAGATAGTTCGTGCTCCTTTTAACAAGGCTACGAGACTGGGTGCGATAAACTCCTATGCGCAGGTTTATTCTTCTTCGTCGGGAATCAAGTTCGACCCGCAGATGGGAGATGCGCTGCATAACACTATAAATAAGGTAGTCGCAGGCGTGAAGTGCTATGCGCTTCAGTGTCTTCCGGACGCAGATGCGGCAAAGGTTTGTTATGAAGCAGTGAAATGAGTCTGGTGGTTCCAAATAACATCCTGTTTTTCCATATCTGCGATTTGCTCTCGCAGGGAAAGACGGTAACTTTCGAGGCCAAGGGCTACAGTATGCTGCCTTTCATCGTGGGCGATAGGGATAGCGTGCAACTGACTCAGGCTTGGTGGGGCGTGGGAGATGCGGTATTGGCCAAGCTTCCTTCGGGAGCCTATGTGCTTCATCGCGTGTATAAGATAGATGGCGATGTAGTTACGCTAAAGGGCGACGGAAACCTAAAGGGAGTGGAGCTATGCCACGTTTCGGACGTGAAGGGAAAGCTCGTGGCAGTGCTTCGCAGTGGTACGCGACGCGTGGACGTGGACACCAAGTCGTATCGCAGGCGTGTCAGGATTTGGAACGCTACTCCTTACATCGTGCGAAGAGTGACATTAGGTATTTTAAGAAGAGTAATAAAAAAGAAATAGATATGAAAATCGTAGACGGATTTAAGTTAAGAGAGGTCTGTGGGGAATTCGTAGTAGTTCCCGAAGGCTCCAAATTAGTGAACTTTAACAAGATGCTTTCTCTTAACGAAAGTGCTGCCTTTTTGTGGAAGGCCGTGGAGGGAAAAGACTTCGACGTTCAGACTCTGGCGGATTTGCTCGTGAAGGAATATGAAATCGATTCTGCCTTAGCACTTTCCGATGCCGGAAAGATTCTCGACAAGTGGGTGGAAATCGGCGTAGTTAGATAATGAAGGATTTTCGTCCTTGTTTCAAGGGGCTTTTCTCCCTACTGAGACCGGTACTTTTCAAAGTGTCCGGAGTGAGTCTCATATATCTTATGGAGGCGGCTTGCTCGCTGCTTTTCGTGTGGTATAGCAAGCGTGTGGTCGACATAGCCACGGGTGCGCTTGACGAGGGACTTACCGGCAGCGTGGTAGTGCTGGTGGGCATAATGTTCTTCCAGATAATCTTCAGGGTGCTTTCGAAGAGAATGGAAGGGGACATCTGCGTAAAGGCCAAGCTTTCCATTCAGAAAAGTTCTTTCAACAAGGCGATGCGAAGCACGTGGAACGGAAAGGACAAATTCCATAGCGCCGACGTGGTAAACCGTCTGGAGGAGGATATTCGCGTCGTGAGCGAGTTCCTGTGCGTTACGCTTCCTTCGGCCGTGGTTACCGTATTCCAATTGGTGGCTTCTTGTGTACTTCTTTTCAGTTTCTCTTCGGATTTGGCTATGATCCTTATCTGGATAATGCCTGTGGCCATCGTGGCCTCCCGACTTTATTTTAAGAAACTGCGTTCGCTTTCACTCGAAATTAGAACTCTCGACGGACGTATTCAAGGCTACATTCAAGAGCACCTTCAGAGCCGTATCCTGATTAAGACTTTAGGTGCGGAGCATCTGGTAGACAGTAAGCTTGAAAGACTTCAGAATGAACAGATTAAAAAGACCCGAAGCCGTCTGAACTACTCGGCGGTGTCGCGTTTCTTTATGCAGGCAGGCTTTTCTGCGGGCTATCTTACTGCCTTCCTTTGGGGTGTGTACGGATTGAAGGATGGCTCCGTGTCATACGGACTTATGGTGGCATTCCTTCAGCTCGTGGGTCAGGTTCAGCGTCCTGTTGCGGCATTGGCATCCTATGTGCCGGCGTTTATCAGGGCCCTGTCTTCGCAGGAGCGTTTGATGGATATCGACGAGATGGTAGGGGAGGACACGTCGGAGTCGAAGGCTCTTCCGGGGATATTGTCGATTTCCGTGCGCAACCTCAATTTTTCATACGAAGACGGGACCTCCGTATTCCGGGATTTTTCTTGCGATTTCGCCGCGGGTGAGCTGACTGCCATCTGTGGGGAGACCGGAAAGGGGAAGAGTACATTGGCCGGAATCCTTCTGGGCGTGCTGAAGCCGTCTTCGGGCGAGGTGCTCATTTCCAATGGGCAGACTACCATCCCCGTGGGGGTGTCGACGCGCGAGAATTTCATGTACGTGCCTCAGGGCAATTCGCTGTTGAGCGGTACGATTCGCGATAATTTGCTGATCGCCTGCCCGACTGCGACCGATGAGCAGCTGGCTGACGTGCTGCATACCGCGGGCGCAGACTTCGTGTTCGATTTGCCGCTGGGATTGGAGACTGAGTGCAGTGAGTCGGGCCGTGGTCTTAGTGAGGGCCAATGCCAACGCGTCGCCATCGCTCGTGCGCTTCTGCGGGAGGGCGGAATCCTGATTCTGGATGAGTCCACTTCTGCGCTCGACCCTGCTACGGAAATGACCGTTCTGGATCGTCTTCACGAGAGGTATTACGAGAGCAAGACCATCATTTGCATCACTCACCGTATGGCCGTGGCCGACCTCGCCGACAAGATTATCGACTTGTAATAGGGAAGTTGTCTTCCCACATATTTGTATCGGAAACTAATAATTAGGAGAAAGTGATGAAGAAAGTGTATTTTGCGGGCTCCATCAGGGGTGGAAGGGCAGATGCTGAATTGTATGGACGCGTTATCAGGCATATTCAAAAGGAAAATATAGTGCTGACGGAGCACATTGGCGATTTGTCACTCAGTAAGCTGGAAGAGAATAGCGATGTCGCTATTTACGAACAAGATACCGCTTGGCTACGAGAGGCGGACTTGCTCATTGCCGAATGCACCACTCCTTCCTTAGGGGTAGGATATGAATTGGCTTATGCTGAAAGCCATAATATTCCGGTGCATATTTTCTACGACAAGTCTCGCACCAGACTCTCCGCTATGCTCGCCGGGGACAAATACTTCCATATACACCCCTACGCCGGCGAAGAAGAGCTCTTGCAGATGGTAGATAAGGTGCTTTTATAAATAATTATTCTTATATTTACGCGATTATGCGTAAAGTGATAGGAGCAATAGTCGTATTCTTGATGTCGGCGTGGGTGGCCACGGGGCGACAGGAGGGTGGTGCTGCGATAGACTATATTAATATCTATCAGAAGTATATGAGCCCGCTCAAGCATACGCATTGTAGGATGTATCCTTCCTGCTCCGCTTATGGGAAGATGGTGTTTTCCCTGCATTCGTTTCCGGAAGCCATGGTGCTGACTGCAGACCGCCTTACGCGCTGCGGACACGATTTGCAGTACTATCCGAGAACAAATATCAGCGAATTCGCCACGGCGGTAGACTTCCCGAAAGGGGTGGAGGTGCCGGCGGGCGTGTTGGCAGGAAAGGAAAACCACGTCTCGGCTCCCACTATCGTCCCGAAGGACTCCGTGCAGCTCCGGCTTCAGTTCGTTAATCACCTTATCAATAGCCGTAATTTTAGCGGCGCACTGACCGAAATCGAGCGATTATTGTTCTTTTATCCTACTCAGTACAAGCAAGATGCGTCATTGTATGTGAATAAGATGAAATGCTTCGAGGCATTGGGCGACTATCGCAGTGGTCTCGAATGTTACGAAAGCCTTCCTGCGGCGCTGAAGTCCGATTTCGACATTACATACACGGCGGCACATCTGCTCGATAAAAGTAACAATCCCGATGCGGCGATAGCTAAATATCTGCAGGCCTGCGAATTGATGCCTATCGGCTCGTCCAAGACTCCCTACGGGGAATTGGCCATCCTTTATCTGGGCACATCCCGCTACGACCTTTCGCTCGATGCACTTGACAGGAAGTATGTCGAGGATAAGACCAGCCAATTTTATATTTCCAGCATCCAAGTGGTTCAGGATGCGGCGAATGCCAAACGCAAGAATCCGTGGGTGGCGAGGGGCCTGAGCATAATTCCCGGATTTGGATATTTTTACACGGAATCGCCTTCGAATGCCGTGGCAGCTCTTTTGATAAGCGCTATGCTTTCCTATGCGACATATACGTCTTTCAGCAGCGGAAATACCGGCGTGGGAATAATTGTGGGACTTCTGGACTTGTCCTTCTATGTGGGTAATATAGTAGGCGCGGGAAGTAGTGCAAATAGGTATAATGAGACGATGAACCGCAATGCGGTAAATAATTTGAGAAAGTTAAATCCTTATATTAATTAAAAACAATTATGTTAAAAAAATTGATTTTTAGTGCTGTAGCCCTCCTGTGTGGAATCACTGCAGCGAATGCACAGGAGATGCTCCTGCTTAAGGCCGGAACACCTATTCCTATGGTTACTGTTTCTACTGTCACCTCCAGGATCGAGGCTATAGGTAATTCTGTAGACCTTATGACCACGGCTGACGTGGTAGCAGATGGCGTCGTGGTGATACCTTCGGGCACTGTCGTCAAAGGCTGGGTTTCGGATTCCAGAAAAGCTACCATACTGGGTATCGGAGGAAATCTCTCCATTTCGGTAAATGGTATTTACGCTACTGACGGAACTTATGTTCCTGTGGCCGGTGCCAATGTTTCTGCTTATGGCCCTGACAAGACTGTACTCGCTGTTATCTGCGGAATATTCACCTTCTTCGGATTCTTCATCCCGGGAGAACAGGCATATCTTCCTGCAGGGGCTAACGTTCAGGGTATCGTCATGTCGAATACATACGTATCGGCAGCTAACTAATCCTGAGTCGATTTTAGAAATTCAAGAGGGGATTTGCCCGTGGCGAGCTTGAAATAGCGGCAGAAAAAGGAATCGTTTGTGAATCCGAGCTTTTCGGACACTTCCTTTACCGAATATCTGCCTGTCAGAAGAAGACTCTTCGCATCGAGTATTACATATTCCCTGATTATATCCAAAGGCTTGCGTCCGCAAGCCTTTTTTATCGTTCTGGAGAAGTGCTTGTCGGATATGCATTGCCTTCTGGCATAGAAAGATACGGTCTTGTCCTTTCTGGAGAAGTTGTGCAAGTCTTCTTCGAAGCGTAGAAGAATCTCCTTTTCACGAGACGCGGACAGGGAAAGGTTTTGTGTGCCCTGTCTGGTCCACTTTAGAAGAAGGCTGGCAAATATGTACGAGAACCCGGACAGAATGCCGTCGGCGGTCTGGCTGTCGCAGTTCGAGATGATGTGCTTGACGGATTGGCATAGATGGACGAAGTTATCTCCTTCCGTCTCGCCCAAATCAACCCTTATAGGTTCGTGGCTGTGAATCATCATCTGTCTTATGTTCTTTCCGTGAGGGCCTCGGATGCCGGTCATTATGTATTCGGAGTCCAATGCGGCAAAGATGAGCTTCGTGTCTTTCCGGACGTCTACCTTTTCCACTATCTGTCCTGCGAAGACCACGAGTGCGCCGTTATCCGAGACGGTGTAGTTTCTTTGCTGAACCCTGATGCTCACTTGGCCGCTTTTACAGAAAAGGCAGAATCCGAGCGTGATCTTGATGGGAAAGTGAATGCGGCTCGGCCTTTCGGAAATGGTAGGGATGGACCATCCGCCTGTCTGCAGATTATCCACAAGGCAGAATTTCCCCTCGACTTGAACTCTGGAGGCTTCCGCATTCAGGTAATTTATGCCGAATGCGCAGACGAGTTCATCATATCTCTTGTTGTCGTTCATCGTCTGTAAAGTTACATATTTTATATATAAATATTGCTATTTGCCCGATTATTTGTTCTAAATATCACTTTTAGAACATTTATAGCCCTGTTTGTATTATAAAGATGGATTTATTTGCCTTACTTTTGCCGCAGATAAAAATAAAAAGAGGATGAAAAATATAGAATCACTTAGGGAATTATATGACTATTCGGTTATGCGGTATTCGAATAACCGAATGTCTAAAATGCTGGATTCAAACGTAGAATATACTTATTCGAGCTTTCGTATCAAATGCGAGGAGCTTTCATTGAAATTGTCCAAATATGGCGTGGGCGCAGGGGATAAGGTGGCTATCTTGTCGCAGAATATGCCCAATTGGGGATTGGCATTCTTCACGACGGTGGCATTCGGACGAGTGAGCGTGCCTATATTGCCGGACAGCTCTGCGAACGAGGTAGACAATATCCTGCAGCACTCGCAGACGAAGGCTATCTTTATCTCAAAGCGATTGTTCTCGCTCCTTTCCGAACGCTCGCGCGAGGCAGTGTCGATGATAATCGATGTGGAGACGCTCGAGGTCTTGAAGGGTGAGAGTCAGGAGTTTGCAGCGACTAAAGTTCCGGCGCCGGAAGAATTGGCCACTATAATATATACATCGGGAACCACCGGAAATGCGAAGGGCGTGATGCTTTCGCACAAGAATCTGGCGAGCTGCGTGGTGTCGTGCTATCACACGAAGAAGCGCGATGAGAGGGATAGGTGGCTTTCGATTCTGCCTATGTCGCATACGCTGGAATTGACGATCGGGCTGTTGTATCCGGCTTATTGCGGAGCGTCCGTGTATTATATGTCGAAGCCGCCGGTGCCGAAGCTCTTGCTCTCTGCGATGCGGGAAGTTCGTCCGACTACGATGCTTTCCGTGCCGCTGATTATCGAGAAAATCTACAGGGACAGTATAGTGCCGACGATTCGTAAGAGCCCGACGCTCAGCTGGTTGGATAAGAATATGAATTGGCTTTTGTGCCGTCTTATAGGCCTGAAACTTCGTAAGACTTTCGGAGGAAAGCTGGATTTCTTCGGAATAGGAGGAGCGAAACTCGACGTGGAGGTGGAAAAGTTCTTGCTGAAGGCGCGATTCCCGTATGCCGTAGGCTATGGACTTACCGAGACTTCTCCGCTGCTTAGCTTTACGCTAGGCGGGAATCGAGTGCCC
>Ga0129316_1000193_pt1 | contig 41941 bp, 41 predicted proteins | sample Cm1ome_2_FD_94429 | JGI IMG/M metagenome (GOLD analysis project Ga0129316, IMG submission 94429) | Eastern black-and-white colobus group fecal microbial communities from Wisconsin, USA - Cm1022B metagenome | ecosystem: Host-associated > Mammals > Digestive system > Large intestine > Fecal...
AGAAGCGTACCGTCTGCCGGCTGGTTGCAGAGTCGGGAGCGGATTATATCAAAACCTCCACCGGATTTTCCACCGGCGGCGCAACAGCGGAGGATATTTCCCTTTTTGCGCGGGAAATCGCCTGCCGCCGCTATCCGCTGAAGATCAAAGCATCAGGCGGTATCCGCACCCGCGCCGATATGGAGCGTTTTCTTGCCCTGGGAGCCGATCGTTTGGGGTGCAGCGCGGCAGTTTCACTGCTTGGGCCGCTGCTTGACCGGTAAATTCGCTGTACTATGCGGCTGACAACAGAAAGGTGCGTGATTCGATGTTTTTTCGCAAAAAGGAAAATTCTACCCCGGCAAGACCGTATTTTGTTGCTTGTGATACCCCCAACCGTCCTTTGTGCATCGAAAAAATGAGTGAAGCCATCCAGACCTCCTCCAAGGCGAAGGGCGCTTTCGTCAAAATGTATATTGAAAATTTCAAGACCTTCAACAATGCCTTCGGCTATGAGTACGGCGGAATGCTCCTCAACGAGGTGGCGCACTACCTCTCGGAAGAACTGTGCGCCGACGTCTACCGCTATGGCGGCGTGGAATTCATCGCCGTCATGGAGGGGGCATCCTTTGTGCAGGCAACCGAAGGGGTCGAAAAGGTTCTTGACCGGTTTGAACGCGCCTGGCGGATCAACGACCTCGACTGTATGTGCAGCGTCGATGTGGGGATCGTTTTTTACCCTGACCATGCGCCGGATGCCGAAACGGCCGCCTCACACCTCGAACAGGCGGTCTCCGAGTCGGCTGAGCGGGGACAGAATCAGTATACCGTCTACAATCAGGAGCTGATTCAGAAGCTGCAGCGCCGCCAGACCATTGCCAACGATCTGAAGGACGCGCTGAAATCTGGAAAAGGGATTGAATTCCGTTACCGGCCTACTTACTGCGTTGCAAAGAAGATGTTTACCCGCGCGGAAGGATACCTCTGGCTCATCTCCCCCACGCTGGGGCGGATCAGCGCGCAGGAATTTCTTCCCATCGCCGAACAGCTTGGCCTCGTCTGCGCTGTCAACCAGCTCGAGCTGCGCCACACCTGCGGACTGATCCGGGAGCTGCTCGATGAGAAAAAGGACTTCGAATCGATTGCCGTCTGCATTTCCCCGATCCTCTTTTTGCAGGAGTGCTTCCCGGAGGACGTCCGCGCGCTGCTTGCGGAATATGGCATTCCTGCCGAAAAGCTGGCCTTTGAGCTTTCCGAAAGCATTCTGATCGACTCGTTCTCACAGGTGAACATTGTCATGCAGGAGCTTTCCGAGCTCGGTGTCGAGTTCATCCTCAACGAGTTTGGCACCGGCTATTCAGGAATCACCAACATTCTTGATCTGCCGGTCGATGTTCTCAAGCTCGAACGCCTCTTCGTATGGCAGCTTGAGGACAACGAGCGCAGCGGCATTCTCATCGAAGGGCTGATCTCCATTGCCGGAAAGCTCGGGCTCAAGATCATTGCCGAAGGGGTTGAGACCGAAAATCAGCTCCAGAAGCTCGCCGCTTATGGCTGTCCCTATGAGCAGGGCTTCTACTACTCCCCCACCGTCGAGGCGGAGGGACTCAAAGAGCTGCTCCAATCCCTTTGAGCCGATGCCGGGGGACCCGAAGAATTTCGGGCCCCCTTTTTTGCAGAAGAATCCATCGGCAATGCCGGGTGCCTGAGTCAGCCACGGAAAAAATTTGTATCGGCAAACCGCTCAGGAGACACTGAAATTTCTTCACTTGCATCTCCTGTTCTACAGCCTGTAAACGGGCAAATCTCCCTGTCATGACAGCTTCCTGCCATCCAAGAATTTTTGTTTACAGCTTGCTTTGCCCGATTCTTGAAGCGAAAGCTTCTACCCTTACCGGCAGAACCGATGGTTCTATGCACTACAGCAGCTATATAAAGAAAAGCCACTGGCAATGCCGGCGGTCCGAAAAAGCTTGCGCTGCGTCCATCGTCCCTACCCGGGCGCAGCGTGAAGCGATCCCCGGAGAAAGCCGTGATCGCTGGTGCCCACCATCCCTATCTAGGCGCAGCAAGGAATTCCTCATAGAATAACACAAAAGTGATTGCTTACGAAAAATCGGGGAAATGCGCTGTTTTAATAGCAGTGGGACGTCTTGTGCAGGCGAAAGAAAATTCAATGTGCTTGCAGGTCCGGCCGATAGCTAACCCTACGCGGGGCCTGTGCCAACCATCAACAAGTCGGTGGATTCATGAAACGGAGGAATCTGATGATTTCTTTTCAATGTGATTATCTTGCGGGAGCGCACCCCAAAATTTTGCAGAGACTCAACGAAACCAACTTGGAAGCAACGCCCGGCTATGGCTGTGACCTCTACTGCGAAAGCGCCAAAAAGCGAATTCTGGCAGCCTGTGCAACGCCGGATGCGGACGTGCATTTTCTTGTCGGCGGCACCCAGACCAATACGACGGTGATCGCTTCGATTCTGCGGTCCCATCAGGGCGTTCTGTGCGCGGAGGAGGGACACATCGCGTGTCATGAAACCGGCGCAATCGAATCGACGGGACACAAGGTGCTCTCTCTGCCCTCGCCGGATGGCAAGATCACCGCCGGTCAGGTGGAGAAAATTTTGCAGGCAGACCGCTGCTGTGAAATTCGTGAGCATATGGTTCAGCCCGGGATGCTCTATCTCTCCTTCCCTACCGAGTCGGGGGCGATTTATTCCAAAAAAGAGCTTGTCGATCTTTATAACGTCTGCTGCCGATACGGAATTCCGCTTTATATCGACGGCGCCCGGCTGGGCTATGGTCTTGCCAGCCCTCAGAGCGATCTGACCCTTCCGGAGCTGGCTGCTCTCTGCGACGTCTTCTACATCGGCGGCACCAAATGCGGCGCCCTGTTCGGTGAAGCGGTAGTCATCCGCAGCGAGGCACTCAAGCGCGACTTCCGCTATTTCATCAAGCAGCGCGGCGGCATGCTTGCCAAGGGCAGACTGCTCGGAATTCAGTTCGGCGTTCTATTCGAGGATGGTCTTTACTTTTCCATTTGTCGCGAAGCGGTGTTGCAGGCATTGAGAATCCGCCGGGCTTTCGAGGAAAAGGGCATCGGGATGTACGGCGGTTCTACCACCAACCAGCAGTTCCCTATTCTGAAGAAGGAGCAGCTCGCCTTTCTCAACGAACGCTATCGCAGCGAATTCTGGGCGGACGCCGGGGCGGGACGCAGTATCGTCCGCTTCTGTACAAGCTGGTCAACTCCCGCGCAGGATGTGGAGGCACTGCTTGCCGACATCGCCGCCATGCCTGACTGATTGCGTGGATCGCATATCATGCGGAAAAATGCCGTTCTTGCCTGAAACGGGCCGTCAAAGCGGCAATAAACGCCAAAACCATCTGATCGAACCAAACCAGTCAAAACGGTCAGCAGGAAAAAATCCCCCTGATGCGGAAAAATAAACCGCCCCAGATTGCGCTGTCCGCGCAATCTGGGGCGGTTTATTTCAGGGCATCTTTTTTGACAGCCTTACTGTTCCTTGGCTTGCTCGATCATGGCCCGAATCTTTGCCTCGGACTCGTCGAGCATCGAGGATTTGAGGGTATAAAGTGCTTGGGAAAGATCGACATAATAGCGGTGCGGATTCTCAAACCGCTTGACCTCGTCCCAGGTCCGGTCGAGCTCTCTCCTGCAATACCGCTGGATTTCAGCGAGGTTCGGGGAGGTATAGACCCGCTTTCCCTTTTCATAGACGGGGGTCAGCAGTTCGACCGCTTCAAAATTCCTGAGGGTCTTTTTCTTCCAGACGGCGTTGGGATCAAATATGGTCAGCGGACGGGTATCGTCCACCTTTTCCTCAAAAAGGGTAATATAGTCTGCGATGGCCTGCCCGCTCTTGCGGTCGTAAAGGCGATAGAGCTTTTTGAAACCGGGGGTGGTGATCTTCTCGGGGCTTTCGCTGATCTTGATGCGGGGGGCAAGCCTGCCATCCTCTTCCGCGACCGCGACCAGCTTGTATACGCCACCGAACACCGGCTCGGAACGGCTGGTAATCAGGTTTTCACCGACGCCAAAGAGATCGACCTTGGCATCCTGAAGGATGAGGTCACGGATGATATACTCATCGAGCGAGTTGGAAGCGACGATCTTGCATTCCGGGAAACCGGCTTCGTCGAGCATCACCCGCATCTTCTTCGAAAGATAAGCGATATCTCCTGAATCGATGCGAACCCCCCGGGGACGGAAGCCCTTCGGAAGCAGCACCTCGTTAAAGCAGCGGATCGCATTGGGAATTCCCGAATTGAGCGCATCATAGGTATCGATCAGCAGAGTGCAGTTATCAGGATAGATCTCGGCATAAGCTTTGAATGCTTCATATTCATCCGGAAAGAGCTGTACCCAGCTGTGGGCCATTGTCCCCACCGCCGGAATGTTATAGTACTGGTCGGCAATGACGCAGGCAGTCGAAGTGCATCCGCCGATATAGGCCGCGCGGGCGCCAAGCATCGCGGCGTCGTAGCTTTGCGCGCGGCGGGAGCCAAATTCCATGATGGCCCGCCCCTCGGCAACCCGGTTCATCCGGGTAGATTTGGTGGCGATCAGCGACTGGTAGTTGAGGGAAAGCAGCACCATCGTCTCGACAAGCTGCGCCTGTATCACCGGCCCTTTGACCACGACCAGAGGCTCCTGAGGATAGACGGGGGTCCCTTCCTTGATCGCCCAGACATCGCAGGTGAATTTAAAACGGCGCAGATAATCGAGGAATTCCTCCGAAAAGGTGTTTTTACTGCGGAGAAATGCAAGATCCTCCTCCGAAAACTGGAGGTTGTCGAGATACTGCATCAGCTGTTCAAGACCGGCGACAATCGCATACCCGCCCCCGTCGGGAATTCTCCGAAAAAACATGTCGAACACAACCTGCCGGTCCTGCATTCCCTTGTGCAGGTAGCCATTGGCCATCGTCAACTCATAAAAATCGGTGAGCATCGTGAGATTTCGCTCGTTTTTGATATCGATCATAGAAGTCGGCCTCATTTCGAATTTTTTGCCCCATGGGGCGAATATTTTCCCAGCGGTATTACGCCGCCGTTTTCATGACAATACCGTGACGGTCAGCGGCTCGCTGACCCAGCCCAGCTCTGCAAGACTCACAGGATCAATGGCATAGAATCGGGCGGTCGCCGCATGTTCCCCCGCTTCAAGCGTAGTATCAAGCACCGCCGACCTGATCTGGCGGCCCGGCAGCAACAGGCCGCTGGAAAACAGAACCGCGCCGCTTTCATCAAGCCGTATCTCCGCCCGGAGGAGGAAGGAGTTACGAAGCGGATTTCCAAGGCAGAGTGCCGCGGGTCCGCCCGGCTCAAGCTCAATCCGGCGATTGATCCGGTAAGAGAGCTGGTCCCGGTTGTTTTCATGTCCGAAGGCGGCGAAAAAACCCTCATGGAGACTCTCCGCCCGGGGATCAAGTCCTTCGGTGACAGAAAACTCCCGGCCGCATAAGCCCAGCCGGGTGGAAGCCGCCCACAGAAGGGCGCCGCAGGTCGTCAGCACAAGAAGAAACAAAATCAGAGGAACGGCATGTCCCGTTTTTCTTGTGCGCCTTGCATTCTGACGCTGTGCGACCCTGACCGACATATTCTTCTCCCATCTTTCCGGTTCCGGCAAAAACGCCCGACCACAACGCCGTTATTATACACCATTTACACAGAGATGACAAGACACCTTTTCTCGCCGGATGAAATCCGCAGCGAAGAGACATTCTGTACAGTTGTGAATTTTCTATAAATTGTCAACCCTTTTCTTGACAAAACGAATGCCGCCTTTTATAATTAGATAGACAATCTAATTATTTTGCGGAATGTTTTGTACAATCCCATCCATGAGAGGAGGCTCGGCGATGGACGAATTTTCCCGCAGGCTCGATGATACCCTGCTGACCGCTTACCGCTATACCGTCAAGATTGAAAATCAGTTTTTACAGCGGATCGGGGAACTGAATGTCACCGGAAGCGAGATGCACCTGCTCGAGGTAATCGGAAAAAGCGAAGGAAAATGCTGCACCGTCAAACAGATCGCGCAGGCGCTCAACATCACCCAGCCCTCAGTAAGCGCCGCGGTCAACCGTTTGGCCACCAAGGGATGCGTCGTGCGGCGGCGCTCGGAAGAGGACGGCAGAGTCGTCTACATCCATATGACCCGTCAGGGGCGTAAAGCTTATGCGCTTTTCGCTTACTTTCACGAAAATATGGTTCGCGCGCTCACCAAGGAACTGTCCAGCGAGGAGCGCAGCCAGCTGCTCAAGGGGATGCAGCGGCTCAATAGCTTTTTCGAGCGGCAGTACCGTGACCATATTGCCCCGACAGAACGGCGCTATCTCAAGAAAACCGACAATCATAAGGAGTAACGTCCCATGAGCTTTTCGATTCTTTCCACAGGCCGGGCCCTGCCCAAAACGGTCCTGACCAATGAGGAGCTCTGCAGCTTTGTGGATACTACCGATGAATGGATCCGTTCCCGCACCGGAATCGGTCAGCGCCACATCTGCATGGAGGAATCCCTCACCGATCTCGCCGCAGAAGCCGCCCGCAGGGCGATGGCTTCCGCAGGAGTCGGCGCCGGGGACCTCGACCTGATCCTCTGCGCCACCATCAGCAGCGACTACATCACCCCTTCCCTCGCCTGTACGGTTCAGGAAGCGATCGGCGCCTCCTGCCCCGCTTTCGATGTTAGCGCCGCCTGTCCCGGCTTTCTCTTCGCACTCGATGTGGCCGATGGCTATTTTGCCCGCGGAAGAGCCAAACGGATTCTTGTCATTGCCGCCGAAGCAATGAGCCGTCTGATGGATTGGCGCGACCGTTCCACCTGCGTCCTGTTCGGTGACGGAGCGGGCGCGGTGGTTCTCGGGCCAGGAGAAGGGCTCCGCTCCCTCTCGATCCGAACCCAGGGCCGCACCAATGTTCTTTATGTTCCCGCCGCACGGGGCAATCTGCCGGGACGCGCGCAGGGCCCCGAAAGCTATGCGGTGATGGATGGGCAGGAAGTCTTCAAATTTGCCGTAACCGCGATGTGCCGCGGACTGCGCGGCTCGATCAGGGACGCCGGACTGTCCGAAGCGGATATCGACTGGGTCCTCCCCCATCAGGCCAATATGCGGATTATTGAATTCGCCATGTCCAAAATGAAAATTCCGCCCGAGCGGTTCCTCATCAATATCGAACGGCTTGCCAATACCTCTGCGGCCTGCATTCCGATTCTGCTCGATGAAAGCCGCGAACAGGGAAAATTGAAAAAGGGAGATCTGCTCGCGATGTGCGCCTTCGGCGCTGGCCTGACGAGCGCCTCGGCGGTCATCCGCTGGGAGATCGATTGATTTTGCGCTTTTCCGCGCAGATGCGCGGTTCAGCATAAAAAAGCGAACTGAAAATGATCAAGAAAAGGAGAATTACACCATGAATAATTTTGAAACTGTCGCCAAGGTCCTTGCCGAATACAAGGAGATCGATCCCTCTGAAATCAAGATGGAAACCACCTTCGAAGAGCTGGGCTTCGACTCGCTTGACATCGTTGAGATTATCATGAACCTCGAGGAGGCTTTTGACCTTGAGCTCGAGATGCACGAGAGCCTCGTCGATGTCAAGAGTCTGATCTCTTATATCGAAAGCCTGCAGGCGAAGGCGTAACGCTATGATGAAAACACCGCTTTGCGAGCTGCTCGGCATCGAGGCCCCCATCCTTCAGGGCGGCATGGCATGGGTCGCTGATGCCGATCTGGCCGCTGCTGTTTCCAACGCGGGCGGGCTCGGACTGATCTCGGCAATGAACGCCGACGCCGAGTGGCTGAGAACCCAGATCAGAAAAGCCAAAGCAATGACCAACCGGCCCTTTGGCGTCAACATCATGCTGATGAGTCCCTTTGCCGATCAGGTGGCACAGGTCGTCGTTGAAGAGGGCATCAAAGTCGTCACCACCGGTGCCGGCAGCCCTGGCAAGTATATGTCTGCCTGGAGAGAGGCCGGAATCACCGTTCTGCCGGTGGTTGCCTCGGTGGCATATGCGAAAATGGCTCAGCGCAGCGGCGCCACGGCGGTCATCGCAGAGGGCTGTGAATCAGGCGGCCACATTGGAGAGCTGACCACTATGGCCCTCGTCCCGCAGGTCGTCGATGCGGTTGATCTCCCGGTGATCGCGGCGGGCGGCATCGGCGACGGACGCGGTATGGCAGCTGCCCTGATGCTCGGAGCAATCGGAGTGCAGATGGGCACCCGCTTTCTCACCGCTCATGAATGCAATGTCCACCCCATCTATAAGGAGCGCGTCCTCAAGGCGAAGGATATCGATACCACCGCTACAGGCAAGCGGCTCGGGCATCCGGTCCGCTGCCTGAAGACCCCTTTCTCCCGCAAGATTATGAAGCTCGAGGCGGATTCCAGCGTTCCCGCCGCCGAACTGGAGGCAATGGGGGTTGGTGCACTGCGCAAAGCTGTGCAGGAGGGAGACCTCGAGCATGGGACCTTTATGTCCGGCCAGATTGCCGGGATGATCCACAAGGAACAGAGCTGTGCTGAAATCATCCGGGAAATGATGGACGAGACGGAACAGATTTTAAGAGGTGCCGCCAAATGGATAAAATAGCATTTTTATTTTCGGGTCAGGGCTCACAGTACAGCGGCATGGGGAAATCGCTCTGCGAAGCCTCCCCCGCCGCCGCCGCAGTCTTCGCCCTCGCGGATTCCATCCGCCCCGGCACTTCCTCCCAGTGTTTCGAGGGGACTGCCGAGGAGCTTGCCGTAACCATCAACACCCAGCCCTGCCTTTACTGCGTCGATCTCGCTGGTGCGGAAGCTCTGCGGGAAGCCGGCGTTTTCCCTGATGCCGTCGCAGGATTTTCACTCGGGGAGGTTGCGGCTCTCACCTTTTCGGGCGCTTTCTCTCCTAAAGACGGGTTTTCCCTCGTCATGAAACGTGCCGAACTGATGAATGCCGCCTCGGAGGCGAGCCAAAGCGGTATGGTCGCCCTTCTGAAGCTCACGCCCGAGAAGGCCGCGGAGGTCTGCCGGGAGGTCGGGGACAGTTACCCGATCAATTTCAACTGTCCCGGCCAGACGGTCGCCGCCACACTGCGCGCCAAAAAGGAAGCTCTCGCTGCCGCCGCCAAGGCGGCGGGCGGACGCGGAATCCCGCTCGCGGTGAGCGGCGGCTTCCACTCTCCTTTCATGCAGAGCGCCGCCGACGGACTGCGCGAAGTTCTTCAGAGCCTGCCGATGTCCGCTCCGGCTATTCCGGTTTATGCCAATGCCACAGCCTCCCCCTACGAAGGAGCGGACCGCGAAATGCCGGCCCGTCAGCTTGTCAGCCCCGTCTACTGGCAAAAGACCCTCGAGCGGCTCTGGGCTGATGGCTTCACTGCTTTTGTGGAGGTCGGCGCGGGCAAAACGCTCTCCGGCTTTGTGAAAAAGACCCTTCCCGAAGCATTCATCGCCAATGTCGAGGATGCACAGTCGCTGCAAAAGACGATCGAAGCGATAAAGGGGGCCTGATCGGATGTTCACCGGAAAAAACGCCATTGTCACCGGCGGATCGCGCGGAATCGGACGCTCCATCGCTCTTGCGCTTGCCCGACATCATGCCAGAGTTGCCGTCTTCTATGCCGGGAACGAAACAGCCGCCAAGGAAACTGCCGCCTTCGCCGCCGAAGCAGGCGGAGAGATCCGCACAGCTCGCTGCGATGTTTCCGACGCCGCTTCGGTCAAACAGGCCTGCGGCGCGCTGCAGGAGGAGTGGGGCGGGATCGATTTCCTCATCAACTGTGCCGGCATCACCCGCGATGGGCTGATGATGCGGATGAAGGACGAGGATTTCGACGCGGTACTCTCAACCAACCTGCGCGGCGCGTTCCTGATGACCCGCGCCTGTGCGGGGACGATGGTCAAGCGCCGCTTTGGAAGAATTATCAATATCTCATCGGTTTCCGGTCTTTGCGGCAATGCCGGTCAGGCCAACTACTCGGCTGCCAAGGCCGGAATGATCGGCCTGACCAAATCGGTCGCCCGGGAACTGGCGGGCCGGGGAATCACCTGCAATGCCATTGCCCCCGGCTTTATTGAAACCGATATGACCGCGGCGCTCCCCGAAAAAGTCCGGGAAGCCTCAATTGCCTCGATCCCCATGAAACGAATGGGCAGGCCGGAGGAAATTGCCGCCCTTGTCTGCTTCCTTTGCAGCGAGCCGGCGGGATATCTGACCGGAGAAGTCATTCGGGTTGACGGCGGACTGGCAATGTAAGCTGATTCAACTGAGAAAGAAAGCGAGCCGTCATGTTTGATTTTAAGCTGCCTCCCTTGATTCTCGGCACCTCCCACGCTCCCGTCCCCATTGTGCAGGGCGGCATGGGGGTCGGCATCTCGATGCAGAACCTCGCCGCCGCCGTCGCCAGCGAAGGCGGCGTAGGGGTCATTTCAGCCGCCGGGATCGGCATGCTGCGGCATCCCGCCGAGCCGGACCACCAGAAGGCGATCCGGGAATCGCTCGCAGAAGAAATTGCCGCCGCGCGGGCAAAAATCGTCTCGCACGCGCCGGGAATTCTCGGGGTCAACATCATGACCGCCATGTCAGACTTTGCCGAGATGGTCAAGGCCTCGGCCGGCGCAGGAATCGACGTCATTTTTTCGGGGGCCGGGCTTCCGCTTGACCTGCCGAAATATGCGTCCTCCGCCACCGCGCTGGTGCCGATCGTTTCCTCGGCCAAGGCGGTAAAGATGATTTCGCGCTGGTGGCAGGAGAAATACCGCCGCCTGCCCGACGGCTTTGTCCTCGAGGGACCGAAAGCGGGCGGTCATCTCGGCTTTTCCCGCGCACAACTGGACGATCCCGAATTTTCGCTGGAATCGCTGGTCGGAAAGCTTCGTCCCGCCATCGATGAGCTGGAGCAGAAGGCGGGACGCGCCATTCCGCTGATCGCGGGAGGCGGGGTTTTTTCAGGCGCGGATATCCACCGGATTTTGTCGCTCGGCGCTTCGGCAGTACAGATGGCCACCCGTTTTGTCGCCACCGAGGAGTGCGACGCCTCCCCCGCCTTCAAGGAAGCTTATGTCAACTGCCGGCAGGAAGATATCACCATTATCCAAAGCCCCGTGGGGATGCCGGGACGGGCAATCGACAATGAGTTTCTGCGCAGGGCCAAGGCCGGGGAAACCTGCCCGAAGTCCTGCCCCTGGCACTGCATCACCACCTGCAAGGTCGAAAGCTCTCCCTACTGTATCTCGGCGGCACTGCTTGCCGCCTGTAAGGGCAGGCTTGACCGCGGCTTTGCCTTTGTCGGCGCCAACGGCTACCTTGTCAACGGCGTCGTAACGGTGCACCAGCTCTTTGAAACGCTGCACCGGGAATTCACAGCGGCAGCCTCCGCTGTTCTGAGAGGAGAACATGAATGAAGCGAGTTGTAGTCACCGGCCTCGGCGCCGTTACCCCTGTGGGAAACGACATCCCCACTTTCTGGGAGAATCTCTCCAATGGGGTTTCCGGCATCGGGCTGATTCATCACTTTGATACCGCCGATTATAAGGCGAAGGTCGCCGCCGAGGTCAAGGATTTTGACATCACCCGTTATGTTGACAAGATGGCAGCCAAGCGTCTCGACCTTTTTTCGCAGTACGCTGTCTCGGCCGCCCAGCAGGCCATGGAGGATTCCGGGCTCGCCTGCGACCCCGAACGGCTCGGCGTCTATATCGGCTCGGGGATCGGGGGGCTTTCCACAATGGTCCGCGAGGAGGAAAAGCTTCTCAAAAGCGGACCCCACCGCGTCTCCCCCATGACCATTCCGATGATGATCGCCAACCTTGCCGCCGGAAATGTTGCCATCCGCTTCAACGCACAGGGGCCCTGCCTGCCGGTCGTGACCGCCTGCGCCACCGGCACCAACGCCATCGGAGAAGCTTACCGCACCATCGCGGGCGGCTGGGCCGACGCGATCCTCGCGGGCGGCACCGAGGCTTCGATCACCACGCTGGGGGTCGCCGCCTTTACCGCCTGCATGGCTCTGACCCAGAACGATGATCCCAAAACCGCCTGCCGCCCCTTCGATAAACGCCGCGACGGTTTTGTAATGGGAGAAGGCGCAGGCGTCCTCGTTCTGGAGGAATATGAGCACGCAAAGGCGCGCGGCGCGAAAATCTACGCCGAAGTTGCCGGATACGGTCATACCTGCGACGCGCACCACGTCACCGCCCCCGATCCGGAAGCGAAGGGCGCCTCCCGTTCGATTCATCAGGCGCTCGAGCAGGCAGGCCATGCCGCGGGGGAACGGGTCTACTACAATGCGCATGGAACCAGTACTCCTCTCAACGACGCCTCCGAAACTCTCGCGGTAAAGCTTGCTTTCGGCGAAGAGGAGGCTCACAGAATTTTTATCAGCTCGACCAAGTCGATGACCGGCCATATGCTGGGCGCCGCCGGCGCGGTCGAAGCAATCGCTTCGATTCTTGCGCTTGACAACAGCCTGCTGCCGCCTACCATCGGTTACGGTGAGCCGGACCCCGAATGTGACCTCGATTATATTCCGAACACCGCCCGCAAGGCGGAAATCGACCTTGCAGTATCCGCCTCGCTTGGCTTCGGTGGTCATAACGCCTGCCTGGCCTTTCGCAAAGTGCGCTGAGGAGAACAGATGAACAGAGACGAAATAAAAACCATCCTCCCTCACCGCGAACCGATGCTGCTCATCGATGAGGCGGAGCGTCTTGAGGACGGCAGTGCCCGCGGATGCTACACCGTCCGCGGCGACGAATGGTTCCTGCAGGGACATTTTCCGGGCAGCCCGGTAGTTCCCGGAGTTCTGCTCTGCGAAATGATGGCGCAGACCTGCTGTGTGCTTCTCACCGGCGACGCAGCATGCAAGGCGGGAACCCTCCCCTACTTCACAAGCCTCGACAAGGTCAGATTCCGCCGCAAGGTGCTCCCCGGAGAAACTCTGACCATTGAATGCAGAATCGTCAAGGAAAAAGGACCGTTTCGTTTCGCAAGCGGAACGGGCACCGTTCACGGCGAGCTTGCCGTTTCCGCTGAATTTTCCTTTGCTTTGGTCTAACGCTTCGCGGCAGGCGGCCGGCAGTGTAGCACTGCCGGCCGCCTGCCGTTAGATTTTCTTTATAATTTTGTTAGGAAAAGGATAGCCATATCGACTATAATAAGAAAAAACCGTAAGGGAGGCCCGCCATGACCATAAAAAAACGTCTGGCCGTCTCAAATCTTCTGATGCTGCTGATCCCCGCGATGCTGATCCTGCTGATCGTGGGCGCGACGGCCGGCATCGTAATGCTCTACTACCATGGAGAGATCGGCGAGCTTGGCGAAAATCAGGAAAGCGTCGCCCTCGCGCGGGAGCTGGTCGGGCATTATCTTCAGGAACAGACGGAGGACCCCAATCCGGAGGAGCTTTCTGAATTGATGGACATTATGGATGGAATTGAATTTCACATCCAGCTCGTACAGAACGGGGTTATCGTTGAATCCAACCTTTCGCAGGAGGATTACGATGCGATTCAGTGGGCGTCCGGAATCTTTCCCGACACCGGCGAGCCGCTCATCCTCGCGGCGGGGAAAATCGCCCTTGTGCGGGACTCGGCTGTGATTGACGGCTCTCACGCCACCCTGATTGCGGTCAACAGCTCTGTGGAGGAGACCGGAAGCCTCGGCCTTCTTCTGCGGCAGGTTTTTCAGCGGTATTTTATCCTGGCGCTGGGTGTGTTCCTGCTGGTTATTTCGCTGAGCAATGCCCTGCTCTCTTCCCGGGTGGCGAGAAGCGTCCTCGCCCCTCTCTCCCGCTTGGGGGAAGGCGCCCGCCGTATTCGGGATGGAGAGCTGAACTTCTCGCTGGATTACGACGGCGACGACGAATTCGGCGAAGTGTTCCGCGATTTCGACGCCATGCGTGCCAGACTTGAGGAATCGGTGCAAAAGCAGCTCCGCTATGAAGAGGAGAGGCGGGAATTCATCGCTGAAATGTCCCATGATCTGCGCACCCCCCTCACCGCCATTCGGGGATACGTCGAGGGGCTACGCGACGGAGTGGCTGCGGTGCCTGAAAAGCAGGCGCGTTACCTTGAGATCATCCACCGCAAGGTATGCAGTATGGACGCTCTCGTTGACCGTCTGTTTCTTCTGTCCAAGCTTGAAACAGGGCACTTCCCCTTCCGGTTTGAGCAGGTGGAACTGGCGCCTTTTCTGAACCAGTACGTCCGAAGCGCGCGGGATGAGTTCGGCGCCAAGGGACAGAGTCTTTCCTTTGAGAATCGGGCATCGTCCCCGCTCTGCTCCCTGTTGGACCCGGAACAGATGCGCTGCGTTCTGGGCAACCTGCTGGAAAACAGCGTCAAGTACCGTATTGGCCCTGCCGGTTCCAGCCGGATTACCCTTTGGGAGGAACAGGGGAAAGCCGTCATTACCGTCTCGGATGACGGGCCCGGCGTGGCGCAGTCCGACATTTCCCGCCTCTTTGAGAGCTTTTACCGCGGGGACAAGGCCCGGAGTAATCCAGGTGACGGAAGCGGGCTGGGGCTGGCTATCGCCAGACGAATCATCGAGGCGCATCATGGAAAAATCTCCGCGGAAAACAGAAATGGACTGACCGTTCGAATTGAACTGCAACAGGAGGACCGAGATGAAGCGAATTCTGATTCTGGAAGATGACGACAGCATTGCCGAGCTGGAACGCGACTATCTGGAGATCGCCGGATTCGAGGCGGTGATCATCGCAAACGGCCGAGAGGGCCTGCAGCGCGGTTTAGAAGGCAGATTTGACCTGGTTCTTCTGGACGTTATGCTCCCCGAAATGGATGGCTTTGAAATTTGTCGGGCGCTGCGCCGCGAAACCCAGATTCCAATCCTGATGGTCACTGCAAGGAAAGAGGATATCGACAAAATCCGCGGACTGGGGCTGGGAGCCGACGATTATATAGTCAAGCCCTTTTCCCCCAGCGAGCTGGTCGCGCGGGTCAACGCTCACCTTGCCCGTTACGAGCGCCTCACCTCCCTCGGCGAGCGGCGTCTCGAGCAGGACGGCATCTGTTACAAAGGGCTGAAAATCCAACCCGCTGCCCGGCGGGTCTTTGTCCGGGAACAGGAAATCCCCCTCACCAACCGGGGGTTTGAACTGCTGCTGTTTCTGGCGCAGAATCCTAACATCGTCTTTTCCAAAGAGACGCTGCTCGAACGGATCTGGGGCTTCGATTCTCTTGGAGACGCCTCCACAGTGACAGTGCACATCAACCGAATTCGGGAAAAAATTGAGGAGGACAGCAGCCGCCCCCAATACATCGAAACGGTCTGGGGCGCAGGATACCGATTCAAAATGGAATAGCGGAAAAGTATCCTCCTTCCCGACGGAAGGAGGATCTTCGATCTTCTCGCCTTTCGATACCGGCAAAGCTCTTATGATGAGCGCCACGAAACCTGAGAGCCGGTCGAACTTGATGCTGCAAAGAAAGGGAAAATCTTCAATTTTATCTTGCCTGCGAGCGTAATTTGTTGTATAATATTTGCAATGCCTTTGGCGCAGATGCCGGTGTGGCGGAATGGCAGACGCACCGCACTCAAAATGCGGCGGGAAACCGTGTCGGTTCGAGTCCGACCACCGGCACCAAGAAGAAAAGACACCCGGTCGGGTGTCTTTTCTTCTTGAGACAAGCCGCTTCGCGGCTTTTGCTGTGTCAGGTAACGGAACGTGCAAGATAACCCTGATGGTTTTCTTTCACACATTCTTTCCCTCCAAACTCAAAATGAATATCTATTTTAACCGCATCAGGACGTCTGAGCAAACGTTAGAGCGCACTCATTCTATTGTTCTGCTTTTCGCTTCGAACCCACTGCGCTGGGCTTCGCCGCGGGAGAACGGAAGAGCGGCATCTAAAGTGACCAGTAAATTCAAACCAATATCATCCGAACCAATTCTTCCCTGTGGGAGATGGGTTCGGATGATTTGTTTTTTCAAACGGTTTGAGAATACCTATTTTTGAAGCGGTCGGGCAAGCGTCCAAGATTTGAAACCAATTTTCCGAGCAATGATGAGTATAGCTGCGCCGTCTCAGCCGGTGCCCAACTCCATCATACTTCATTTTGAGTCAGACTTAACCTCGCTCCAGTATGCCGGCTGGGGATAGTTGTGGGGGTGCCTGAGCCAACAGATCAACGATCTGCTGTTTTATCTCCGCAGACTTTCCAGGAATAGAAATACAACTGGCGTTTGTTGTGCTTCCGGCTGGCCCGGTTAACGCCGTATTTCTCCGTATGCAGCATCTGGTCCTTTTATCTCCTCGCTCTCTTGAGTAGCTCCCTTCTCTGCACCATGCGTGGTGTTGACCGCAACAGAGCCATCACTACATATTTGCGGAAGATCATTATAAATCAGCTTCGAAAAATTCGAAAGGAACTGCTTTATTCTCAACCATACACGTCTGTTCCGGCTATTTTCTGTTCAGAATAGCATCCATATCCTGCTCTGGGGCGGTGATGGGCTGCAATCCATAGGTGTCCACCAGAACCTTTACCACACTTTCCGATAAAAATGCAGGCAGAGTAGGCCCTAGATACATATTTTTGATTCCAAGGGACAGAAGGGTGAGAAGGATACAGACAGCCTTTTGTTCGTACCAAGACAACACTAAAGTGAGAGGCAGCTCATTGACCGAGCACTGAAAGGCTTCCGCTAATGCCAGCGCCACCCTGATGGCACTGTATGCATCATTGCACTGACCCATATCCAGAATACGGGGGATTCCGGCGATCTCCCCCAGATCGAGATCGTTGAAGCGGTATTTTCCGCAGGCTAAAGTAAGCACCAAAGTATCCATTGGGGCTTGCTTGACAAACTCTGTATAGTAATTCCGTCCGGGATGTGCACCATCGCAGCCGCCTACCAAAAAGATGTGTCTGACCGCTCCGCTCTTGATGGCCGGAATCAGCTTTTCGGCCTGGGAAAGAACTGCGGCGTGAGCAAATCCAGTGGTAAGCATATGCCCTCCGTTGATTCCGCTCATGCTCCGGTCGTGCTCATAGCCGCCCAAACGCAGCGAATGTTCAATCAAAGGAGAGAAATCCTTTCGCCCCGCCTCATCCTCAGCGATATGCCGCATTCCTTCATACCCCACCACCGAAGTAGTATAAATGCGATCGGCATAGCTGGGCCGTGGAGGCATAAGGCAATTCGTGGTAAACAGAACCGGAGCGGGAATTTCTTGAAACTCCTTTTGCTGGCTCTGCCATGCCGTGCCGAAATTACCCGTCAAATGAGGATATTTCTTTAATCCGGGATATCCGTGGGCGGGCAGCATTTCCGAATGTGTGTAGATATTGATTCCCTTCCCGGCAGTCTGCTCCAGGAGTTGGTGCAGATCCTCAAGATCGTGGCCGGAGATCACGATAAAGGGTCCCGCTTTCACATCTACATTCACTCTGGTGGGCACCGGGCTGCCGAACGTCTCTGTATTAGCCCGATCCAGCATTTCCATACATTTCAGATTGATCTGACCGAACTCCATGATAAGAGCCAGCCATTCCTCTACCGTATGCTTTTCGGTAAGAGCACACAGTCCTTTGACAAACCAGGCAGAAACCTCTTTATCCTCATAACCCAGATTCATACAGTGATGGGCATAGGCTGCCATGCCTTTCATCCCAAACAAAAGTGTGGAGCGAAGGGAAACAATGTCGGTCTCCCCCTTCCACAGTTCTAAAGATGGTCTCTCCGCACCGCCCAGACTCTCCCGCTTTTCTTCTACCCGGCGAATAAATTTCTGAATTGCCTGATAGTCGAAATTTACATTAGTCAGCGTGGTGAAAAGTCCATCGGCCAAAAGCCTTGCAGTCTCCCGATCCTGCGCTGCGGAATTCCGGGCTGCCCGTGCCAGATGAATCAGCTCGATTACAAGCTCATCCTGAAGGTTAGCGGTATCCGGCTGTTTTCCGCAAACACCTACTTGAACGCATCCTTTTCCTCCGGCGGTTTGCTGACATTGAAAGCAAAACATATCTGGCATGGTGGAGGTCTCCCCTTTTCATGAATTTCTCTACCTAGTCTTGATCACAAGATGGGAATTATTCGTTCATGAAATCAGCGGCAGAACATTTCTGCCGCTCAATTAACGGTCTTGACCGTTAGCAGTGCACAGCAATTTATGGAAAATTTCCGGATTACCCTTTTAAAAACCACCTGCCAAGGGTTTTCTATGAAGCCGGCTTCCTGAACGGCGCTGACCTTCCACTCTACTTTAGCAGATATTGCCCCGTAATCCCTAAATCCGTCAAGGCCTTGGACTTGCCGGAAGCATATATAGGATCTATCAGGGCCCATACCGGCGGATGTCTCAAGGTACATCAAAAACGGCGGCCTGCGGCCGCCATTTTTTCCCGATTTCCACCTGCTCGATGGACGGCACGCCCAGGCGGAGGACGGTACCACCGCCCTGTCTCTGCTCAAACACCTAAACCTTTTTCTATCATAACCTTTTGTGATTCGGAGGCCGATTGCCTGTTTGCCCGCTTCGCTCGCAGCTTGCAGTAAAAGCTTTTGCCCCCGCCGGCAGAGCCGGAGGCTCTGTTCTCTGAAACGATGCCAAGGTTATACCGCCCCTAAAAGGGGTGGCATAGCCAAGCCATATAAGGGCTTACCGCTGCCGGCGCCTGAATGACGCTGACTCTCGCTCTGCTTTAGCCGGTGTGTCAGGCGCCTTGTCGCCTGACACACCGGCTAAAGCAGAGCGAAACTGCCGCAGGACTTTGATCCCGCGGCAGTAAAATGGTTTTGTCAGACTGGAGAGCGAGTTGGTCAGCGCAGCAACGCCAGAGCAATTCTGAAGTTTACGCATCTATGTCGAAACCGCCGGCTTCGGAACGATGCCGGACAAATCAAAACAGCCATACCGCTCCTTCCTCGGCACCGGAGACCGCCCGTCGGTAGGCGCGCAGAATTCCGGGAGCAGGATGATCGGGCCGCTGAAACATGGCGCGACGGCGTTCAAGTTCTTCATCCGGTACCTCGAGCTGAAGCAGGTGACGATTCAGATTGATGGTAATGGTATCCCCGTTTTGGACAAGGGCAAGCGGACCGCCTTCCCATGCTTCTGGGGAGATATGTCCGACGCAGGGTCCGCGGGAGGCGCCGGAGAAGCGCCCGTCTGTAATCATTGCCACCGACTTATGCAGACCCATTCCCACCAGCATTGCCGCGGGAATCGACAGCTCCCGCATCCCGGGTCCGCCCTTCGGGCCCTCGTAGCGGATCACCAAAACGGAACCTGGCTTGATCTCGCTGTTCATCATCCGGTCCATGACCTCTTCCTCCGAGTCGAAGACAACGGCGGGGCCTCGATGGACATACATGGCCGGATCCACGCCGCTTTTTTTCACTACTGCGCCCTCCGGGGCCAGATTGCCGTAAAGTACCGAGAAGCATCCTTCCGGCTGAATCGGAGCATCGATCGAGTGGATGATTTCGGAATCAGACGAACCGGGATACCTTTTCAGCAGTTCTCCCAGCGTAAGGCCCGAAACGGTGGGAACCTCCGTATGGAGAAGCGGCTCAATGGCTTTGAGGCTTGCCAGCGCTCCGCCCGCCCTGCCATAATCAAGCATATTGTAGCGTGAAGAAGGCTTGAATCTGGCGATCAGCGGCACCTCTGCCTGAATTCGGTCGAACTCCCGCAGAGTCAGGGGAATTTCAGCGGCTTTGGCGATCGCCATAATATGCAGCGCGAAATTACTTGAGCCGCCGGTAGCCGAAACATGCCGGATTCCGTTTTCCAGAGCTTCGCGGCTCATGAACCGGCGGGCATTCTGCCCTTTCTGAACCAACTCAACAATCCGCTCCCCCACGTCGCGCGCCTGCTTATACTTTGCGGATGCGCAAAACGGCATTGTGGCCGATCCAAAGGGACAGAGTCCGATCGCTTCGGCAAAAACGGCCATCGTATTGGCAGTGCCGTACATGGAACAGGTTCCGCAGGAAAAACAGATGTTTTGGCGGTAACGGTCGAAGGTTTCTTCATCGATCCGGCCCGCCCTCCAGCCGCCGATGGATTCTTTCAGATCGGGGGTTACGAAGGTTTGCCCGTTCTCCTCATAAGGGAGCATGGAACCAGGGGTCAGAAAAATGCTGGGCAGATCAATCGACGCGGCTGCCATCAGCATAGCCGGAACAATCTTATCGCAGGCACAGAGAAAGACAAGCCCGTCAAAATGATGCGCCCCGCTCATGGATTCAATGGAAGCCGCGATTAAATCCCGTGCGGGAAGGATGTACTGCATCCCCCGCAGCTGTGCCACTCCGTCGCAGGGAGCCGGGACGCAAAATTCCGCCGGGGTTCCTCCGGCCGCCCAAATTCCTTCCTTGACGTACTGCGCCAGCTCACGCAGCGGCTTATGTCCGGGATTGACGTCGTTCCAGGAATTCACAACGCCGATGATCGGTTTTTTGAGGTCTTTGTTCCGGTATCCCGAAGCGTTCATCAAACCAACATAATATGCTTCCGCATTTTTATCCAGATGTGCCATAAGAATCCCCCTCATGTTCTTACATATTCAGGTCATAATATATTTTAAAATATCATGGATATCAGGCCAAGTAAAACAAGAAGTCATCACAAGATGCACAACAAAAGAACCGCCAGTCCAGCGGACCGGCGGTTCTTGCAAAGGCTGTTACTTTTTTTCCCAGCTTTCCGCCAAGCCGCAGAGCATATCGACGGTGGACGGGATTCCAACCCGGCTGGTATCCACCGTAATATGATAGGTATCGGAAACGCCCCACTTTTCTCCTGTGAAATGCAGATAATAAACCGAGCGCTTTTTATCGGTCCGGTTAATAATATCCTTTGCCCCTACCCGCTCAAGTCCATAGTTGGAAACGGCATGCTCGATCCGCCATTCCAGCGGAGCGCGCAAAAATACCGACAGGCAGTTCGGATTCTCATGAAGCACATAGTCAGCGCACCGCCCGACGATCACACAGGGTCCCTGCTCCGCTACCTTGCGGATGATATCCGATTGAATCAGAAAGACCTGATCGCCAATGGGCATATTGTAAGTACCGGCGGTCGTGCCATAAAGAGACAGGGAGAACAGCAGGCTGTTGGAGGCATTCTGGTCCGCATTTGCGAAAAGCTCAGGGGAAAAACCGCTTTCCTGTGCCGCAAGGGTAATCAATTCATTATCATAATAAGGAATTCCCAGCCTTTTGGCCAGAAGCTGTCCGACCTCGCGGCCTCCGCTTCCGTATTGGCGGCTGATGGTAATCACAGGATACTCTTTCATGAAGACCCCTCCTTGTATCAATGCAGGCGCAGAATTTCTGAGTATGATAAGAATACCTCACTTTTCCCAAAAAGTCAATCGCGTGGGCGCCGGTACTGCACCATGAGGGAGATCTTCCTGCAAAATGCAAAAGAATCTTCACATCCTATCTGTTTTCTTTTGCCTGCGTTTGTGGTATGCTAAAAACACTTAAACGTACCTTCTGCGGCGCCCTCACAAACGGAATCCGCGAAAGATACGAGGTTCGATACAGTCCGCGGCCGCGCCAGTGCCGGCCATACGAAAATGAAAAGGAGTTGATCTTGGATGTCCAAAGCAATCAGAATTTTTGCTCTTGCGGCCGCAGCCGCCGGAGCGGCGATCGCCTACAAAAAGTTCTCGGAAAAGGCGGAGCGCGCCGACGATGAGAACAAGGCAATCCTTTACCGCGCGCAGGAACAGGGAAACAGACAGGCTTATATCGTCGGCGGCGGGCTCGGCTCTCTCGCAGCCGCGGCTTATCTCGTGCGTGACTGCGGCTTCGAAGGAAAGAACATTCATGTGTTCGAGGGCCTCCACCTTCTCGGCGGCGCAAATGACGGATGCGGAGACGCACAGCATGGCTTCCTCTGCCGCGGGGGCAGGATGCTCAACGAGGAAACCTATGAAAATTTCTGGGAGCTTTTTTCCACCATTCCCTCCCTCGAGCTGCCCGGACGCAGCGTAACCGAAGAAATTCTTGCTTTTGACGCCGCGCACCCCACCCATGCGCGCGCCCGTCTGGTCGATAAGGACGGCGGCATCCTCGATGTGCGCAGCATGGGCTTCACCCAGAAGGAACGGCTCGCCCTTGGCCGTCTCCTCGTCACCCCTGAGGAAAAGCTCGACGACATGACCATCGCGGACTGGTTCGCTGAGACGCCCCATTTCTTTGAAACCAACTTCTGGCATATGTGGCAGACCACCTTCGCGTTCCAGACCTGGAGCAGCCTCTTCGAATTCCGGCGCTACATGAACCGGATGATTCTTGAATTTCCGCGCATTGAAACGCTGGAAGGAGTGACCCGCTGCCGTTACAACCAGTACGACAGCGTGATCCTGCCGCTGCAGCGGTATCTCGAGGCACATGGCGTCGAGCTGATTGCCGATACCACCGTTACCGATCTCGACTTTGCCGAGGAGGACGGCATCACCGTCAGCGCACTGCACTGCCTGGATGCGAACGGCGAATCGTCCGTCAAGATTTCGCCCGATGACATCTGCATCGTGACTACCGGCGGAATGTGTGACAGCTCGACACTCGGCGATTACTCCACCCCCGCACCGGTGCCGGAAGAAAAGGCGATCTCCGGGGAGCTGTGGGCAAAGATGGCAGCCAAAAAGCCGGGTCTCGGCAACCCCTATCCCTTCTTCGAAAAGACGGAGGAAACCAACTGGGAGAGCTTCACCGTCACCTCGCGCGGCAACCGCCTGCTCAAGCTGATCGAGAGCTTTTCCGGGAATATTCCCGGCAGCGGCGCGCTGATGACCTTCAAGGATTCCAGCTGGAAGATGAGCATCGTCGTCGCCGCCCAGCCGCACTTTAAAAACCAGCCGATGGATGTCACCGTATTCTGGGGATATGGGCTTTATACCGACCGGATCGGGGATTATGTGCATAAACCGATGAAGGATTGCACCGGAGAGGAGATTCTCACCGAGCTGATGCACCAGCTGCACATGGAGGATCAGCTCGAAGCGGTCAAATCCGATATTATTAATGTGATTCCCTGCTATATGCCCTATGTGGATGCGCATTTTGAGCCGCGCAAGATGTCCGACCGGCCTCAGGTGGTACCGGCCGGTTCGACAAATCTCGGTCTGATCGGACAGTATGTCGAAACGCCCGAGGACATGGTTTTTACCGAAGAATATTCGGTGCGCACCGCACGGATCGCCGTCTATACCCTACTGGGGATTGACCGGAAAATCTGCCCGGTCACCCCGTACAACCGGGACCCCAAAGTTCTTGCAACCGCTCTGAAAACCGCTTACCGTTGATCAGCAGTGAAGAAAAAATGCGCGCGGCAAAAGCAATATTTGCCGCGCGCATTTTTGTAGAATTGTTCACATGTATCTGGTATGATGGTGATCATATGGTGAAAAGATCGTGAACCGTCGGGTATAGCGGAACTTTTGCCGATTCAAAGGAGAGGAGCAGATTTATGAAGGAAAAAGGAGCAATTCGTCTGATCCCTGTTTTGCTGGTGGTCCTTGCCGTCGGCGTTTTTCTGGCGCTCAACTCGGTCTACAGCATCAACGAACAGGAACAGGCGGTTGTCGTGACGCTCGGCAGCCCCAGCACAGTAAGCACTCCCGGTCTGCATTTCAAGATCCCGTTCCTGCAGCAGGTGCGGAAAGTTTCGACCGTCATCAATGGGTTCCCGATCGGTTACGACATCGAAACCAAAGCGCCAATCGAGGCGGAATCGCTGATGATTACCTCCGACTACAACTTCGTCAATGTCGATTTCTTCATCGAGTACAAGGTATCCGACCCTGTAAAATTTCTTTATGCTTCCCAGCAGCCGGTTTTAATTCTTAAAACCCTTGCACAGAGCTACATCCGCGACACCATCGGCCTCTACCCGGTCGATGAAATCATCACCACCGGAAAAAATACCATTCAGGCCGAAATCAAAGAAAAACTGATCACCCGCCTCGAACAGGAGGACATTGGCATTCAATTGGTGAACATCACCATTCAGGACGCCGAACCGCCGACCGCCGAGGTTCTCGAGGCCTTCAAGGCGGTCGAAACCGCCAAGCAGAGCAAAGAAACCGCAATCAATAACGCCAATAAATACCAGAGCGAGCAGGTTCCCGCCGCTGACGCCGAGGTAGACCAAATTCTGAAGCAGGCGGAAGCCACCCGCCAGAACCGCATCAACGAAGCAACCGGACAGGTCGCCCGTTTCAATGCGATGTATGAGGAGTATACCAAATATCCCCTCATCACCAAACAGCGGATGTTTTATGAAGCGATGGAGGAGCTGCTTCCCGAGCTCAAAATTATCATCGACGACGGCAGCGGAGAAACAACCAAATTTCTTCCGCTCGAAACCTTCCCTGCGGTGGGCGGAAAGGAGGAAAATTGAGCTATGATCAATTCAAACGGCTTCCCCTTCGGCCAAGGCGGTTCCCCTGCCCCTGAAAAGGGCCCGAACGACCCCTTCACCGGCGCAAGAGAAGCATTGACCGGGTTTGCCAAAACTGCCGGACGGGTGATGCGCACACTGCTCATCCTGATCGTGCTGCTGGCGCTGCTCTCTAACGTGCTGGTCGTCACACACAGCAATGAATATCAAATTGTTCAACAGTTTGGAAAAATCGTTTCGGTGCGGGACCAGGCTGGCCTGAGCTTTAAAATTCCCTTTGTTTCAAGCGTCCGCACCCTGCCAAAGACGGTGCTGCTCTATGACCTGCCGATTTCGGATGTCATTACCAGGGATAAAAAGACGATGGTTGCCGACAGCTTCGTCCTTTGGAAAATCACCGATCCGACCAAGTTCATCCAAACCCTCAATGGAAGCGTCACCAATGCGGAAGCCCGCATCAGCACCATAGTTTATAACTCGATGAAGAACGTGATCAGCAGTCTGACGCAGTCCGACATCATCAGCGGGCGGGATAAACTGGCCGGCGAGATCTTTGAAAACATCGGCGGCAGTCTTGATCAATATGGGGTGGAACTGGTTGGAGTCGAAACCAAGCATCTCGATCTGCCTGACGACAACAAAAATGCGGTCTATGAGCGGATGATTTCGGAACGCAACAACATCGCCGCCTCCTATCAGGCGGAGGGCGAGTCGGAGGCTAAGAAAATCCGCACCGAAACCGACAAAACCATCTCGATTCGGATTTCTCAGGCGCAGGCCGACGCCGAAAAGGTCATCGCGGAGGGCGAAGCAGAATATATGCGGATTCTTTCGGAGGCGTATTCCGACCAGTCACGTGCCGATTTTTACGGTTTTGTCCGCGCACTCGATGCCGCAAAGGCGTCTATGACCGGCGAAAATAAAACGCTGATCCTTTCGAAGGATTCCCCCATCGCACAGATTTTTTATGGATTCCAATAAATGCCCCGCAAATGGGCGCCGGCATGCGGACTTTGGCAGCGGCAGACAACGATTCTGCCGCTGCCTTTTTGTATCATGCCGCATCCTTGCGGGAGGGATACCGCCATGATATAATAAATAGAATTGAATTTGATGGGGGTATGGAAATGCTGATCTTCGATGGAAAGGATTCCACAATTTATGTTGTTGCAGCAGTTTCCATGATTTTGCTGTTTTCATTGCAGTATTTTATCTGCACGAGAACAGAGCGTTCCATCATACGGGCGATTCCGTTTGTATACCCATTTCTGCTACTGGCGCTCGCTGTGATCTGCTATGCTTCGCCGGACGGCGGCGGCTGGATCGATCTGAGGCTGATTGCAGCGCTTCTTCTTCTCGGATACGCAGCGATCTGTATGGTATCCATTCTGCTGGCACGATTCCTTTACCGGTGCGTGAGCGGGCATTCGAAAAACGGCTGAACCAATTCCAACGGGAACCGGGGGCTCATATGGACACTGATTTTATCAACTTAATGCCGCAAAATATCAACGAGGAACACCTGTGCTGCATCATCCGCAGCAAGAAGTCCCATCCGGGCGTGGAAACAAAAAGAAAATAGGTTTCCGAACGGCTGAAGGAAGGCCACATTTTTCGAAAATTGGACGCCAAAGCCACTGTCTTTATTGAATATGCGCCGCTGGAGACAGCATGGGTGCCGGTGATCGGCGAAAACTATTTTTATATCTATTGCCTCAGCGATATAAAAAGCATCACAGCCGATTCCGGCTGCGATGCTTTTTCTTGAGAATGTCCGACACCCCTCCAAGAACGCCTTCAGCCGGCATCTCCGGTGAGATAGTCAAAAGCACAGGCTGCGTAGAGTCCTGCCGCAAGCGGCAGGCAATCCTCATCGATATCAAACCGGCCGTTGTGGTGTGCGACGGTGGTATCGGGCAGAGCAGGATTTCTGGTCCCGATATAGGCGTAGACACCGGGCACCCGAAGCTGAAGCTCGGCAAAGTCGTCCCCGCCTAGCGAGAGCGGACGGTCGGTCACCACATTTTTCTCTCCTGCCAGGCGTCCGGCGGTCCGGCAAACCTCGCGGCAGATTTCCGGGTCGTTGATCAGCGGGGAGGTATAATCCTCCCACTCTGACGAAGCCGCCCCACCGTGCAGGGAAGCCATCTGCCGCGCCAACTCATCCGCCTTTTCCCGAATCAGCCTGCGGGTTTCGGGAGAAAATGCCCGGACGGTTCCCTCAAGGACCGCCTGTCTTGCGACGACGTTATACCCTTCCCCCGCATGCAGGGTTCCGACTCCCAGAATGACCGGGTCCGTCGGGGAGGTCAGGCGGGTTACAATGCCCTGAAATCCTACGACGATCTGGCTGGCAATGTAGAGGGCATCCGCCCCAAGCTGTGGGGTCGAGACATGCGCTCCCCTGCCCTCAACGGTGATTTTGAAATGATCGACCGAGGCGTTGTTCGGCCCGGAGCGCACCCCGATCTTCCCCACCGGCAGGTCGGAGGCCGTGTGCAGTCCAAAAACCCTCTGCGCTCCTTCCAGCAGCCCCTCCCGAAGAAAGACCCGCGCGCCGTAACCGATCTCCTCCGCCTGCTGAAAGAGCAGGCGAACCTCCCCGCCAAACCGGCTGCGGTTCTCCACCAGGAGACGCGCGCCTCCGAGCAGTGCCGTCGTATGGGCGTCGTGTCCGCAGGCGTGCATAACCCCCGGCACCTGAGAACGATAGGCAACCGTCTTTTGATCCTCCACCGGCAGCGCATCGATGTCAGCCCGCAGGGCAATCACCCGCTCCCCCTCCAGTGCGCCGCGAAAGGAGGCGTAAACACCGGTTTCCCCCACCCTGCGGTGAGAAACCCCAAGACGGTCAAGCTCACGCTCAATCCGTTTCGCCGTCTCCCATTCCTGACGGCTTCGCTCCGGATGACTGTGAAATTCCCGCCGCAGAGAAACCAGCGAGGACTTCTGGGCTTCTGCCTGTGCTATGAAATCCATAATGGCTTCCCCCTTATTTCCAAGCCGGGAGGTAAGCACCCTGATACTCTTCTTCCAGCACCCGGACCGTCTCATCGGTCTGGAATGCCTTGATGACCTTCTGATAAATTGCGTTATCCTTGTCTGCAGTGCGGGCAACCAGCACATTGATATAGGGGTTATCGCTGCCCTCCTGAACCGTTTCGAGATAAATGGCATCCTTCGAAGGAGTCAGGCCATGATCCCTGGCATGGGCGCCGTTGATGATTGCCGCCGCAACGTCGGGAAGCAGGCTCGGGGTTTGAGCGGCTTCCACCTCGATGAACTTGATGTTCTTGGGGTTCGCAGTGATATCCTTCACCTCGGGCAGATATTCCGCCGCAGGATCGACCTGAATCAGCCCCGAGGTCTCCAGCACCTTGAGGGAGCGTCCGCCGTTGGTGGCGTCGCTCGGGATCGCGATGCTGTCCCCGTCCTGAAGCTCATCGATCGACTTGATTTTGTCGGAATAGAGGCCCAAAGGCGCGATGATGGTGTCGCAAATCGGGGTCAGGTCATATCCCTTATCCTTGATCTGATTCTGGAGGAAGGCATGGTGCTGAAACGCATTGAGATCAATTTCTCCGTCGGCCAGTGCCTGATTCGGAAGGGTATAGTCGGAAAACTTCACCAGTTCAATCTCGATTCCTTCCTCCTTGAGCGCCGCAATCGCCGGGTTCCACCACTCGTTGCTCTCTCCAACGACCCCCAGCTTGACGACCACCGGTGTCGTTTCGGACTGGGATTCCGGTGAAGAGGACGGAGCCGCCGAGGGCGCCGGACTGCCCGAGCCGCACCCGGCGAGAGACAGGGAAAGAACGAGAGAAGCCGCAATTCCTTTGAAAACAACCTTTTTCATGATACAATACCTCCAAATTTTATCTTAATTTATTTTGCGGACGAAGAAAAGGGGCTGACCGGACGATGAAACACTAAGGGAAGCAGCGGGCTTTTGACCGGATGGGTTCCGCTGTGCGAAGTCCGGCGGATAATCAGGTTGCCAAGCCCCTGAAACAGGCTGACCATCGCCAGAATGATAATGACCGTTGCAAAGGTGATATCCACCTGGTTGCGCTGATGGCCGTAGCGGATGGCGAAATCCCCAAGGCCGCCTCCCCCGACTACTCCCGCCATGGCGGTCAGACCGATCAGGCTGATGACCGTAATCGTCGTCGCCCGAACGATTCCGGGGATGCTCTCCCGCAGGTAGACCCGGAAAATAATCTCCCAAGGGCTGGAGCCCATTGACTGGGCCGCTTCAATCAATCCGTGATCCAGTTCGGCAAGCGCGCTCTCCACCTGCCGGGTAAAGAATGGGACGGTGCCGAACACAAGCGGAAGGATGGCGCCCCTGGTTCCGATCGCGGTACCGGACACCAAGCGGGTCAGCGGGATCAGGGCGGCGATCAGAATAATGAACGGGATCGACCGAAACAAATTGACCGCTTTATCCAGCAGGCCGTAAATCAATCCGTTCTGCAGGACACCGCCCGGCCGGGTAACAATCAGCGCGACCCCAAAGATGAGTCCGAAAAAGAAGGAAATAACGCCCGATCCCCCCATCATCACGAGGGTCTGCCAAAAGGATTCGATCAATTCAGGAAACTTTTCCACCACATTAGGAGCAAACTGCTGAAGCCACTCTGCCATCTTTGATTACCTCCACCTGCACATTTTTTTCAATCAGGAAACGAACCGCCGCCTCCACATGGTTTCTCGGGCCGCTCATAATGGCCACCAACCCGCCAAGCGGCGCGTTCTGAATAATCTCAATGCTGCTGAAAATGATGTTGACATCGATGCTGAAGTTACGGGAAATGGACGAGATCAGCGCTTCCGAAACATTTTTTTCAACATAGGTGAGCTGGACAATCAGCTCATCGGGCCGAAGTTCGACAACCGGAGACCCCTCCTCGATCAGATCGTAAATTTTGCTGAGATTGGAGGTGGTATGGATAAACTCACGCGTGATGGCCTGCTGTGGATTCGAAAAGATGTCAAAGACTTCCCCCTGCTCAACCACCGCACCGTTTTCCATAACCGCGACCCGTCCGCATATTTCCTTGATGACGGCCATTTCATGAGTGATGACCACAATGGTCAGTCCCAGCCGCTCGTTGAGAGTGTGCAGGAGCCGCAAAATGGAGCGGGTCGTCTGCGGGTCAAGGGCGCTGGTCGCCTCGTCGCAGAGCAGCACCTTTGGATCAGAAGCCAGTGCCCGCGCGATGGCAACCCGCTGCTTCTGCCCTCCTGAAAGCTGCGACGGGTAAGCGTCCCGCTTTTCGGACATGTTGACCAGTTCAAGCAGGGAAAGAACCTTCTCCTCAATCTGCTCCCGGCTCAGGCCGCTGCCGTGCAGCGGATAGGCGATGTTCTGGAAAACAGTCCGCGAGGGCATCAGGTTAAAGGACTGAAAGATCATGCCGATCTTTTTGCGGGCCCTGCGCAGAGCCCGCTCATCCATTCCGGTGAGCTCCTGCCCGTTGACCGTCACCCGGCCGGAGGTAGGAGCCTCCAGCAGGTTGATGCAGCGCACCAGCGTCGATTTCCCCGCGCCGGAAAAGCCGATGATTCCAAAAATCTCCCCTTCCCGAATCGAGAGGCTCACGTCGCGCACCGCATGAACCGCATGTTCCCCGGAGCCAAAGGTCTTGCAGATATGTTCCAGCTCAATCAAATGGTTCTCCTCCCTTTTTGGACAAAAAAATGCGGGAAGCGTACTGCTTCCCGCTCTGTTCTGAGTTTGCCGTTTAACACGGCAACTCGGAAAAAGGCACCCTCGACACCGGGAGTCTGGGAAAGCAAACGCAAAAATCGACACGGCACATCATGGGCATCCCCATAGACATGGGCATGTCCATCATCTGCATTGCCATTTTCAGTCCGCTGTTCCTGCAAGCTACCGGCATGAAAGTTTCTCCTTTCCGATCAGAATGTTTTTCCTATCGATTTACTATGGGTTTGATCATAGCACGATCTGTACGCTCTGTCAACCAAAACTTTCAGTGCGGCGTCAAAATTTTTCTGTGTCTATCCAGTGTCTAACTGCCTTGGCAGCGTACCGTTGTGGTGGATTTTAATATTTATGTTTATATTTTTTTAACTATATTGAAATATATTATAAATTATGCTATATTATTTTAAGGAGAGAGGCATTTGATATCAGGACGGGAGGTATGATTATGAATTCCAAAATGATCAAATCCAAGCTCAATCCCAGTCTCGAGGTCGTCGCTTTTTCCGGACATTTTGCAACCAGACATTCCCATAACACTCATTATATCGACATCACCCGTATGAAGCATGAATTCACAATGGCCCGTGAAGCCGCCATAACCCTCGCGCAGCGCTATGCCTATGAAAAAGGAGTCGATACAATCGTCTGCCTCGACGGAAGCGAGGTGATCGGCGCTTTTCTTGCGCGCCATCTCTCAAAAAACGATTACTTCTCGATCAACCGGGACAAAAACATCAATGTGGTTACCCCCGAATACGATTCGAACGGCCAGCTCATCTTCCGCGACAACCTCACTCCCATGATTTCAGGCAAGGATGTGCTGATCCTGATTTCGACGGTCAATTCCGGGAAAACCGCCCGTCGTGCCGTCGAATGCGTTCTTTACTACGGCGGCAGGGTTCAGGGAATTGCCAGCGTGTTCAGCACCCTCGCCCTTGTGGAGGAAATTCCGGTCTATTCCCTCTTCACCCCCGCCGATATCCCCGGATATGCAACGCACTCTCTCAAGGAGTGTCCCATGTGCAGGGCGGGACAGAAAATCGACGCTCTTTCCAACAGCTACGGATTTTCTCTTTTTTGAAACATGATGATGCAGAAACAACGATAAAAGTAGTTTTACAGCCAAGGCCGCGCTTAAAAGCGCGGCTTCATGCAAAGCCGGCGTCTAAATGACGCTGGCTTTTACTAATGCTTTCGCGATGGATATCGGCAAAGACGTTACTCAAAGCCGCCTGCTGTGCGGGTGAGGAGAAAAGCTTAATCAGAGGAACATCCTTCCGGTAAAATGGCGCGTGTTCAGATCGCCAAAAAACCGGAAAGGATGTTTTTTATAGCCAGCACTCCGGCACACAAAAACAGGGATGAAAGTATCATCCGAAAAATTTTCCTTTATCAACGCTGAATGACATCCGCTCTTTTATTAACAGACAATTAGCGGGGCTTTCCCGTATAATTTTAGTACAGCCAATACATGAACAGGAGTGAGAGTTATGCACAGCAAAGAATATGAGGAAGCGCGTAAAGAATTTTGGAACTGCATCATTATGTCGCCAATCTGTCTCGGTGTCTCCTTGATTTTGGCGTTTACCGAATGGCTGCCCCGTATGCGCGAGGCACAAAAGAAGGAGCACCAGCTTCTGCATTCCTGATAAAATTTTGGGGCAATCAACCGGATTTCAGGAATATGAGTCCAACAGAGCGGCGGAATTTCCGTCAGTGCAGATGACCCAGGATGCCGTCCCGGAAGCGAATTTCCGGGGCGGCATCCTATATTTTTCGCTTGAATTCGCCAAATTTCAGTGAAAAGCCAAATCGCTTTATAGATCTGTTTTGCCTTATACCTTCTCAAATTTTCCAAATGGCGTTTAAAATTTTCATAACCGTCCGGAGCTTTTCTCCGACTTTTCCGATTATAAAAAATTGCTATGCTCTCTGCCTCTAATCTACCGCCTTCCCGTTTGGGGCCTTGTGCAGAGTGACTCCAAGGCAGGTCACGCATTCCCGCATATATCATACAGAAATGTCCGATTTTGTATTATTTACTTATATATTATCAACATTATATTGAAATTATATGATAAATATTGTAAAATGAAAGCAAATAATTCCAAAAAGGGGAGATTTTGTGTCATATATTGCCCACCGCACCGAATGCGGCTGCGAACAACCGCTTCTCGATCATCTGCGCGGGACGGCGGAACGTGCTTCCACATTTGCCCAGCCATTTGGAGCAGCGAACCTGGCATATGTCCTCGGCATGGCGCACGATATCGGCAAATATTCGGATGCCTTCCAAAAGCGCATTCGCGGACAAAGTCTGACCACCGACCATTCGACCGCCGGAGCGCAGGAACTGAACCGTCTGTGCGGCGCTCTCCCAGCCTACTGCGTCGCCGGACATCATGCGGGGCTTCCGGACGGCGGCGCGCGGACCGATACCGGCGATCAGCCCACCCTGTGCGGCCGCCTCAAAAAGCGCCCGGCATCTTACGGTGCCTTTTCGGAGGAGGTATCTCTCTCAAGGCCTTCGTTTGCACAGCCGCACCTGCTTGGACAGGGCGGTTTTACGGTATCCTTCTGGGTACGTATGCTTTTTTCCTGTCTCGTGGATGCGGATTTTCTTGACACTGAGGCCTTTATGCACAACGGCGCTCCGCCGCGCGGACTTGCACTGGACACCGGTTTGCTGATAGACAAACTGGAACATTTCATTGCCCCCTGGTGGGATGCAGAAACGCCTCTCAACCGTACTCGGTGCGAGATTCTGCGCGCCTGTCTGGAGGCAGGGCGCACCCAAGCCCCCGGCCTTTTTACCCTGACAGTTCCCACCGGAGGCGGAAAGACAGTCGCTTCGCTGGCCTTCGCACTGGAACACGCCAAGGCCCATGGCAAAAGGCGGATTCTCTACGTCATTCCGTTTACCAGCATTATTGAGCAGACATCCGATAAATTCTGCGAAATCCTCGGCGCCGAACAGGTGCTGGAGCATCACTCCAACGTGGATTTTGATGACAACGAGCAGGAACCGGATAAAGTACGTAAAAAACTAGCCGCCGAGAACTGGGACATGCCGGTCATCGTTACCACCGCAGTACAGTTTTTTGAATCACTGTTCTCCAACCGGCCTTCCCGCTGCCGTAAACTGCACAATCTGGCCGACAGCATTATCATTTTCGACGAGGCGCAGACCCTTCCCTTGCCTTATCTTCTGCCCTGCGTGCGTTCCATTGCCGAATTGGTCGTGAACTACGGCGCCTCCTGCGTCTTGTGCACAGCTACTCAGCCTGCGCTGGCTCCTCTGTTTGCAGCTGCGGCACCCACCCTCGGAATTCGTGAAATCGCACCTCCGGTCGATTCCTCCGTATTTCGACGTGTAACCTTTCAGCACCTGGGGCAGCTGTCCGACAGCGAACTCGCCTCTCAGCTGAACGGCTGCGAGCAGGTGCTGTGCATCGTGGGAACGCGCAAACAGGCGCAGACGGTCTTTCACCTGCTGACGCCGGAAGGCAGCTTCCACTTATCCACCCTGATGACCCCCGACCACCGCCGCAGAGTTCTCAAGAAGATCCGTGCCCGGCTCGATGCCGGACTTCCCTGCCGGGTCGTTTCCACCAGCCTGATCGAAGCCGGTGTGGACGTGGACTTTCCGACCGTTTACCGCGCTGAAGCCGGGCTTGACTCCGAGGTGCAGGCCGCCGGGCGCTGCAACCGTGAGGGACACCGGCCGGCCGAAAGCAGCATGGTCTATCTTTTTGCGCCGGACAGCGCCTATACCGCCCACCTTCCGCACAGCCTCAGGCGTCCGCTCGAGGTGGCGCGAGAGGTGGCCCGCAGGCATCCCGAGCCGGACTCCCCCGAAGCCATCGAGCAATATTTCACCACACTCTATCAGTACAGCGGTTCCGCACTGGACCAAAACGATATTGTGCCGAAGCTGGAAGAGGGCGCGCACACCTCCAGTTATCCTTTCCGCAGGGTGGCGGAGGCCTTTCACATCATCGAAAACGACACACGTGCCGTACTCATTCCGCGCACCGACGAGGCGAGGGCGCTGGCCGGTCAGCTTCGCGGCGGACAATACAGCCGCAATCTGTTCCGCAGGGCCGGAAAGGAATCGGTCAGCATCTTTCCGCAGCACTTCGAAGCCCTGCTGGCGCGCGGAGCGCTCGAGGTTCCCGACGAAACCACCGCGATTCTGACCGACCTCTCTCTTTACGATGAGCAAACCGGCCTTGCTCTGCTTTCCGACACCGGCGTGGGAATTTTCCTGTAACGCGCCAAAGGGCAGATACTGTGGCATCTGCCCTTTGGCCCTGCATTTTACAAATCCTGATCTGATTCCAACCCACATTTTCGATTGCGGATGGCCGGAACCGAAAACGTCTTTTCTTTTATAGTACAGCCGATTTTTTCTGAAGATTCAAAATATTTTGAGCAACCAGCATTTTTATATTTACATTTTCAAATAAAAAGATACTCCTTTTGTCAAGCAATTATTGTGTACTATAAAACATCAGGAAAGGGGGAAATCCTGCCGCAGAGTCTGAAAACCTGTCAGCCGTTTTTCCATCGGTCCTCTTTTCAATCTGACAAGCGAGGTGAGAATGTTATGAGTCAAGGTATTCAGCTGGAGGTGTGGGGTCCTTACGCCCTCTTTACCCGCCCCGAGCTCAAAGTCGAGCGTGCAAGCTACGATGTGATGACGCCGTCAGCAGCGCGCGGACTGGTGGAGGCCATCTACTTTCATCCCGGGCTGAGGTGGCACATCGACCGCATCCATGTGCTCAACCCCATCGCCTTCACCAATCTCCGCCGCAATGAGGTCAAGGATAAGGTACTGGCCAGCAATGTGCGTTCGGTGATGATGGGCGCCGCCAAACCGCTGGCGATCTATACCGGCGAGAGCATCCAGCAGCGGGCGTCGATGCTGCTGACCAATGTGCGTTATGTGATCGAGGCGCATTTTACCATGACCGATCGCGCGAACCCCACCGATAACGAGGGAAAATTCATCGACATCGCCCGGCGAAGAATTTCAAACGGGAAATGTTTTCACCAGCCGTGCTTTGGATGCCGCGAATTTCCCGCCAGTTTTCGCCCCTGGGCCGGAGGCCCCATCCCCGCCATTGACGAGACGCGCGATCTGGGCCTGATGCTGTATGACATGGATTACTCCAATCCCCGGGACATCCGGCCCCTGTTCTTCCGCGCGAGGCTGGAAAAAGGCGTGCTGGAAGTAGCCGGTCAGGAGGTGCTGCGATGATTTTGCAGGCACTGCGGCGCTATTACGACGCTTTGGAGGCCCGAGGCGCGGTCCGTCCGTTGGGCTGGTGCGAGGCGCCGGTTTCCTTCGCCCTTTCGATTGATCAAAACGGGACGCTGCAAGGCGTAATCCCCCTCAAAATTCCCTCAGGAAACGGCAGAAAGGAGGTTCCTCAATCACTCGAAGTACCGGAGAGGGTAAAAAGGGCATCGGGCGTATGCTCCAACTTTTTGTGCGACAACGGCGCCTACTTTCTCGGCGTGGACGCCAAGGGCAAACCGGAACGCACTCTCCAATGCTTTGCGGCCGCGCGGACGCTTCATGAGAAGATTCTTTCCGGACTGGACAATCCGGCGGCACACGCGGTGACCGCCTTCTTCGCTGCCTGGCAGCCCGAGCACGCCGCCGGGCATCCCGCGGTCGCTCCTTTTCTGGACGAGCTGATGAAGGGAGCAAATCTGGTCTTTTCGGTGGACGGAGTATTTCCGCAGCAGGATCCGGACATCCGCGCAGCATGGCGGACATATTCCCTGAATCAATCCGCCGGCGCCGCTGTCGGGCGCTGTCTGGTCACCGGAGAAACCGGCCCGATCGCCCGCCTGCATCCCCCGATCAAGGGTGTCCGGGACGCGCAGCCAAGCGGGGCTTCGCTGGTTTCCTTCAACTCGCCGGCATCTGAATCCTATGGCCATGAAGACAGTGATCACAGCGGACAGGGGCTGAACGCGCCGGTTTCGGAGGAGGCCGCCTTTTTCTACGGCGCGGCGCTCAACCGCCTCATCGCAGACCGGGAGCACGTCTACTACATCGGGGATACCGCCGTCCTCTGCTGGGCCGAGGATGCCGAACCGCTCTGTCAGGACATCTTCTGCGGCACGCTGTTCGGCGCCAATGCCAACCGCATCGCACAGGAGGATCTTTGGGGCGCGGCGTCAGCACTTGCGCGCGGCGACCCGATCAGCCTGGAGGGGGTTCCCCTGAATCCGGACAACCGTTTTTTCATCCTTGGGCTGGCGCCAAACGCCGCGCGGCTCTCGGTGCGCTTTTTCCTGCAGGACACCTTCGGTCACATTCTCAGGCACGTGCAGGAGCACTATGAACGGCTGCGTATCGTGAAGCCCGCCTATCTGGAAAGCGGTTTTCTGCCGATGTGGAAGCTGCTGAGAGAGACGGTCAACCCCCAAAAAACCAAAAAAAGCAGCGATAAAAAAGAAAGCAGCGATAAAAAGGCTTCCTCGCCGATGGCGGGCGCGCCGATGGCGGGCGCGCTGATCCGCGCGATCCTATCGGGCGGCGCCTACCCGGTCTCCCTGCTCGAACAGACGATGCTGCGGATCCGTGCCGAACAAACCGTCACTTACGGCCGGGCGGCGATTCTGAAGGCCTTTTTCTTGCGGAACACTCAATTTCATATTCCGGAGGAGGTTTTAACCGTGGAACTGAATGAACAGAGCAGCTACCTTCCCTATCTGCTCGGAAGACTGTTCGCCGTGCTCGAGCGGGTACAGTCGGATGCCAATCCGGGTATCAAGGCAACCATCAAAGACAAGTATTTCAACAGCGCCTCCGCGACTCCCGCAACCATCTTTCCGCTGCTGACCAAGCTGTCGCAGAGCCATCTGCGGAAGCTGGAAACCGGGCGGCGCGTCTACTTCGAAAAGCAGATCGGGGAGCTGGAAGGCCGCATCCATGAAACGCTTCCGGTACGGCTTTCGCTGCCCGAGCAGGGGGCGTTCCATCTGGGCTATTACCATCAGGTACAGAAATTCTTTGCCGGAAAACCGAAGGAGGAAGCATAACATGTCTGAACCGATCAAAAACCGCTATGAATTTGTCATCCTGTTTGATGTGGAGAACGGCAATCCCAACGGCGACCCCGACGCAGGCAATATGCCTCGCCTGGACCCCGAAACCGGCTATGGGCTGGTAACCGACGTCTGCCTGAAGCGCAAAATCCGCAATTATGTGGAAACGGTGAAGGAGGACGAGGAGGGGTACCGCATCTACATCAAGAACGGCGTACCGCTCAACCGCTCGGACGCCGAAGCCTTCTCCCACTGGAAGGTCGACGAAGAAACGGTCAAGGAGGCTAGGAAGAAGGACCCCGGCCTCGACGGGAAGATTCGGGACTTTATGTGCCGGCAGTTTTACGATATCCGCACCTTCGGCGCGGTTATGACCACATTTGTGAAGAACAAGCTCAACTGCGGGCAGGTGCGCGGGCCGGTGCAGCTGGGGTTTGCCCGCTCGGTCGATCCGATCGTCCCGCAGGAGGTGACGATCACCCGCGTCGCCATTGCCACAGAGAACGACGCGGAAAAGAAGAACACCGAGATGGGGTACAAGCATATCGTCCCCTACGCCCTCTACCGCTGCGAGGGTTATGTCTCGGCCAACCTCGCCCGCAAAACCACCGGCTTTTCCGAGGATGACCTTGAGCTGCTGTGGCAGGCCATCCTCAACATGTTTGAGGTGGATCACTCCGCTGCGCGCGGCAAGATGGCCGTGCGCCAGCTGATCGTCTTCCGGCACAACTGCGAACTGGGCTGCGCTCCCGCCTACAAGCTGTTCGATACGGTCGCCGTCTCCCGCCGCGAAGGGGTTGTCAGCCCGCGCGCCTACAGCGACTATGTTGTTTCAGTCGATACCGCCGCACTGCCCGAGGGCGTGTCCTGCACGCAGATGGTGTGACCATCCGGCAGGAGGAAGACTATCTTGCTCTGTCCGGGCTGCAGCATTTCGCCTTCTGCCGCCGCCAGTGGGCGCTGATCCACATCGAGCGGCAGTGGGCGGAAAATCTGCGCACCGTTGAGGGACATCTGCTTCATCAGCGCGCCCATGACGAAAAATTATCCGAACGGCGCGGTGACCTGCTAATTGCACGCAGCCTGCGCGTCATATCGCATCGTCTCTGTGCACAGGGTGTATGCGATGTGGTGGAGTTCCGACGCGATCCGGCCGGCGTCCCGCTTGCGGGAATCGATGGGACCTGGCTCCCCTGCCCAGTCGAATATAAAAAGGGGCGCCCCAATGCCTACGGCGCGGATGAACTGCAGCTCTGTGCGCAGGCAATCTGCCTTGAGGAAATGCTGCTGTGCAAAATTCCGGAAGGCAGCCTTTTTTACGGAGAACCCCGGCGCCGCACGCGAGTCGCGCTGGATATGGCACTGCGCGGCCGGGTGGAATCCATGCTCGCCGAGATGCAGGCGCTCTATGAGCGGGGACATACCCCCAAAGCAACACCTTCCAAGGGGTGCAGCGCCTGCTCGCTCAAAGAAATTTGTCTGCCCAAGCTGATCAAAACACCGGCCGCATCGACCTATCTTCAGGCACATCTGTCCGACGCGGAGGAAAGCATATGAGAAAGTTTCTCAATACTCTATTCGTCCTGAGCGAGGACAGCTACCTTTCCCTTGACGGCGAGACGGTGCTTGTATTGTCGGGTGAACAAAAACGCGGTCAATTTCCACTGCATACGCTCGAGGGCATCCTGTGCTTTTCCTACAAAGGCGCAAGTCCGGCACTGATGGGAAAATGCGCGCACGAAGGGATTAATCTGGCTTTTCTTACCCCTCGAGGCCGTTTTCTCGCCCGTGTAAGCGGCGAAAATCCCGGAAATGTTCTGCTGCGCAAAGAACAGTACCGCATCTCGGACGACGAAAGCCGGAGCTGCCGCTACGCCCGCAGCTTTGTGTTTGGGAAGGTATATAACGGACGCTGGAGCATCGAGCGCACCCGTCGGGACCATGCACTGCGCGTTGATACCGAGGCACTGAGGCGCGCGTCCAAGACATTATCCGACAGCCTTCCCTCTATTTTGGCGGAAACCAGTCTGGATTCCCTGCGAGGGCTGGAGGGACAAGCGGCCGCCGTATATTTCGGCGCATTTGATACACTGCTACTGAATCAACGCGAAACCTTTGCGTTTACCGGCCGTTCACGCCGCCCTCCTCTTGATCCTCTCAATGCCATGCTTTCCTTTGCATACAGCCTTTTGTCAAACATCTGCGCAGGCGCCCTTGAAAGCGTCGGCCTGGATGCTTATGTGGGCTTTCTGCATCGCGACCGACCCGGCCGTTCGTCGCTTGCCCTTGACCTGATGGAAGAACTGCGTCCTCTCTTTGCCGACCGTTTCGTTGCCACGCTGATCAACAACCGCGTCATACAGCCCGGACATTTCGAACAACAGCCCGGCGGTGCAGTTTTGCTGACAGACGAAGGGCGAAAAATCTTTCTTGCGGCCTGGCAGAAACGTTTGTCCGAATCTCTCACCCATCCGTACTTGAAAGAAAAAATGGTATGGGGGCTGGTTCCCTATGTACAGGCGCTTCTGCTTACCCGCTGCCTGCGTGGTGATCTGGATGCATATCCGCCATTCCTGTGGAAATGAGGTGGCAATGTGCTTATCTTAATCACTTATGACGTCAACACATCCGATCCCGCTGGTCGAAAACGTTTACGGCAGGTTGCAAAACAATGTGTGAATTATGGGAAGCGGGTGCAGAATTCTGTCTTTGAATGTCTGCTCGATCCCGCGCAGTATCGGATGCTGCAATCCCGTTTGATTTCTATCATCGACGATCAGAAGGATAGCTTGCGCTTTTATCACCTTGGCAACCAGTACCAAGGAAAAATTGAACACTTCGGCATAAAGTCGACTTACGAACCGGAGGGAATACTACTGGTGTAGGTGCGGATGATAAGCGATCAGTACAATCTCAAGCAGTTCGCACCGCTTTTTCTGAACAAAATTTCTGTTTCTGTCGGTCTTAGACAATCAAAACAATCTCTTTTGCAAATTTGTGTTTCTGTTGTCGTAAAAAACAACACAATTTCTTATGTAATTTGTCACCTTTTACTGTCGCGCTCCATGCGGAGCGCGTGGATTGAAATTACAGGGATAATGCGGGTAGCATCATAGGAAACGTCGCGCTCCATGCGGAGCGCGTGGATTGAAATTATCCTGCAACTATACTTTGCCAATATCATCCCCGTCGCGCTCCATGCGGAGCGCGTGGATTGAAATCGTAACCGTTTTTTCTTCTGATTATGATGCTTCGGTCGCGCTCCATGCGGAGCGCGTGGATTGAAATTTGTGATATCAAGCACAATCCCCTTTGTGCCATCGTCGCGCTCCATGCGGAGCGCGTGGATTGAAATTTTCTGCTCTAACGGATTGACACAATGGCTTGCGTCGCGCTCCATGCGGAGCGCGTGGATTGAAATCCCGCCAGCACAGCGGAGAGTGCCCAGTCCTCAAGGTCGCGCTCCATGCGGAGCGCGTGGATTGAAATCGGGCCTTGAGTTCGGCGATCTCATGCGCCAAAGTCGCGCTCCATGCGGAGCGCGTGGATTGAAATGAGCTGGCTGGCTCCCGAAAGCCCGTATTCGCGGTCGCGCTCCATGCGGAGCGCGTGGATTGAAATCGCATTGTAGTCAAGAAAACTTGATTGCAATGCGTCGCGCTCCATGCGGAGCGCGTGGATTGAAATTTCCTGCGCCCGCTTATAAATCCCGTTGAGCACGTCGCGCTCCATGCGGAGCGCGTGGATTGAAATAGGCGATCCACCGGATATACCGGTTCCTGCAAACGTCGCGCTCCATGCGGAGCGCGTGGATTGAAATCTCCCGATAAAGTCAAACAGCGTCGGGGCATCCCGCGTCGCGCTCCATGCGGAGCGCGTGGATTGAAATGATATCCTGCAAACTAAACGAATCATAGAAGCTCGTCGCGCTCCATGCGGAGCGCGTGGATTGAAATGGCGAGGTGCTTAAAGATGAAAAAAGCGATTTCGTCGCGCTCCATGCGGAGCGCGTGGATTGAAATGTCGTGGTTCTTCCACTTCTCGAGCAGGACGCGCGTCGCGCTCCATGCGGAGCGCGTGGATTGAAATGGTTTTTTCCCACCATCCAGCCCTTAGCGGCGTAGTCGCGCTCCATGCGGAGCGCGTGGATTGAAATTTTGAAGCTGGGCAACAATCACGCCTTTGCAAAGTCGCGCTCCATGCGGAGCGCGTGGATTGAAATGATCACGATATCTGTGATGTCGGTGATCGATTTGGTCGCGCTCCATGCGGAGCGCGTGGATTGAAATTGTTTTCGGTGTACCGGACTTTGCCTGACAGCACGTCGCGCTCCATGCGGAGCGCGTGGATTGAAATGTATCCCGGTTGGCATCGAGTTCAAAACGGAAGATGTCGCGCTCCATGCGGAGCGCGTGGATTGAAATTGCTAAGCTCTCGTTTTTGACCGATACCAGCCCTGTCGCGCTCCATGCGGAGCGCGTGGATTGAAATTCCTTGGCCTTGCGGCGCTTATAAAGGTTGTCCTGGTCGCGCTCCATGCGGAGCGCGTGGATTGAAATTCCTTCGAATTGCGAACTCTTTGATGCAAATCCCAGTCGCGCTCCATGCGGAGCGCGTGGATTGAAATCGGGCAGATGTTTGAGTATGAGATTGTAGAGGAGTCGCGCTCCATGCGGAGCGCGTGGATTGAAATCGCTGGCTCTGCGGAAGATTCTTCGGGAGCCGCACGTCGCGCTCCATGCGGAGCGCGTGGAT